>Ga0115851_100845_pt1 | contig 15180 bp, 21 predicted proteins | sample InSIn2gowninarea_FD_83865 | JGI IMG/M metagenome (GOLD analysis project Ga0115851, IMG submission 83865)
ACTGGCTAATGTATCTAACACTTGATCTAGTAAAGGCAAAGGAAAATGATCTTTGAGGGTTGCTTTATTCAGTTCTCGACAGTCAATGCACACTCTCCATTTACCATTCTTTTTAGGCACAATTACCAAAGGAGAGGCCCATTGGCTATTTGAAATTGGGTAAATGAAGTTTACATTCAGTAATTTTTGGAGCTCCTCTTTCACAATCTCCCTAAGATTTGGATTCATCCTTCTCTGAGGTTGTCTGATAGGTCTACTATTTTCCTCAATATAGATGTGATGGATACAAGTCTTAGGATCAATGCCTTTCATGCTGATGTATTCCCATGCAAATGCAGTAGAATGTTTTTGTAACGTTTTGATTAGCTCTTCTTGTTGTAGTTTCTCCAAGTTTTTGTTTATGCTCAATGTCCTAACTGGAAAATTTTCAATTGTAGAGCTAGCAAATTCTTCCATAGAATAGAGAGACATCTGCCTAGATGACAAATATTCAACATTAGATTTTTCTTGAAATTGCTCATGGTCATATTCTGAAGATGATTCAAAATTTCCCAATGTGTTTAAAATTTTACTATCTTCACTAATTTCTGAAATAGTAAAGAGAGGTTGAATATCATCTTCATCATCAATCCATTTTTTGTCATCTATTTCTGTGATTGCTTTTGCTGGAGGATATAGAGTAAATTTTTTTGTTGAATTACCATTAGAAATATACATGTCACCAGATCTACAGCTAATAAAAGCATCAGCTGTGGCCAACCAAGGTCTTCCTAATATGAGTGGATGTCCTCCTAGATTGTTCTTGGGAGTTAAGATCATGAAATCAACAGGATATTCCCAAGAATCTAAGGATACTGAAATATCTTCTAGTACACCATCCGGTTTGATTACTAATCTATCTACTAGTTGCAGTAAGGTAGGTGTGTAAAAAAGATTAGGAAGTTTAAGCTGCTCCATAGTTTGTTTAGTCATGATGTTTATTGTTGCCCCTAAGTCAATTAATGTATTTGGAATTTCAACTCCATTGATATGTGTTTTCACAATTGGACTTCCTGGATCCACATATTTTTGTATGGCAATTTTTCCCATCATTATGTCTACTATTTTTCCTACCAAGTGAATTCTTTTTGTTTCTTTTGTTTTTCTTACTGGTTTTTTTATGCTCAACTCCCTTATTATTTTGGCTAAAATTGGAATTTCTCTAATGGCTTGTAGCAAAGGAATTTTGATACAGACATTCTTCAATTCATCTAGAAAAATATAGTTGGGCAACAAGATCTGTGTTTCTACCCCTCTATCAATTTTTAGTCTTTCAGGAAAAGGTGTAGAAGTAGATGTTGGCTGCTCAATGATAGGAGTTGTATTCACTGATTCTTTTTGTTTTTCTTCCTCAATGTTTTGGTTTTGGGGAGATGTTCCCTCAAAACTTTTATTGACCTTTAGAGAATCTTCCTCAGAACTGGCATGTTCCTAAATAACTACAGAAGGTCTTTCCTTTTCTAATATCCTTCCGAATCTTAGTTGAACATCATTAAGATCTAGGGGAGTAATCATGTAAGTTGGAAATTGTTGTCCTTCTACTGTGTAAGTATTATGAGGGTTTTTATTGTTGGGGTTTGGTAATGGTTGGGTAGGTAGCTGATTTGGTTTCTGTTGAAATGGCAGCAAGAGTTGAGGATTTTGGTTTTGTTGTGGAAATGACAATGAAAGATGAGGATTCTAATTTTAAAGTTGTGGCTGCTGATTTTGTTGCTGAATATGTGGGGGAGGATAATTCTGATAAGATGGAGAATATGGATAATATTGAGAAAATCTCTCACTATATTTTGTACCCCTTGTGCCCATGGTTGTGATTGAGGTTAAGGTTGAGGCCAAGATTGAGATTGAGGTTGAGGTTGAGGCCAAGGTTGCTGCCAAGAATTCCAGTTTGGTGGGGGCTAAAGATACATTTGATTGTTAAATCCCTAATTTTGTGGCCCCTGCCAAGGTCTTATAGCAACAAAACAAAGAGGTTCTACAAAATTTGGGATTGTCTCCTCTTGAAAGACAGCCTTAAGACCTGGGATTGAAGGAAAACCCTTGGTCTCGTGGTTTTCTGAGCAAATTATACAAGTTTCTACAATTTTCACATCTAAAGGACATTCCCTTAGAGCATGTTTTTTTTTTTGCCTGCATTTTGGACAAAAAATGGCTAAAGCATCAGCCTCGGTTTTTTGCTTGTTTTGTATTTTAAGGGTGTCTAATTGCTCACTAAGGCTCCCTAAAATGTCAATTTTAAATTCGTCAAGCATATTACCAATTTTTGCCCTACTTACAGATCCCGTTGCAGATTTGTTTACTCTAACAAGAGAAGGATCTCTTGGCCCTTTCCCTGTTTTAGATTTCCCTCTTGAGAGATGAACACACAATTCTCCTATATCATTTAATGGAAGTTGAGAGATATCTCCCTTCCCCATCATGTTAACGATATCTATCCACTCATCTCTAATGGATTTTAATAAAAGAGCTTTCGAGGTTTCTTCATCTAAATTATTCATCTTTGCTCTTTTCAAATTATAGTTGAACCTCTGAGTCAAATTTTCTAAGTTTTCATCCTCTCTTTGCATCATTTTGAACACTTCATCTTTGTGATTAGTAGGCATGCAATAATCCAAGTACCTATCCAAAAACATTTTTTTCATGTCATTCCATATTCTAATGGACTAAGTAACTAACCCCATGAACCATTTCAAAGCAGCTCCTTTTAGTGTTGAAGGAAACAATTTGAGTTTTTGAGAGTCTTCTAGATATTCATAGGTTCTGCACAAGACTTCAAACTCAAATAAGAATGTTTCAGTATCCTCACTTTTCAACCCATGGAAGTTTGGGAGGACAAAAGGTGAGATGTTTTTCATTGTGGCATTTGTTTCCTCATCCATTATAGGGAATCCAAAAGAATTATTTATTTCCTTGTTTCCTCTGCCTCCTCCATTATTTCCTCTACCTCCTCCATTATTTCCTCTACCTCTCCCTTTACCCCCTCCTCCAAATAGTGAGAATTCTCCATCTTGTTCTTCTTCTGCCATTATAGTTTCTTCAGAGTCAGTATAGGGTTCAACCTGCAAGGTTACTTCCTCTTCCTCTGGTTCTTCTATTAATGGTATATGGGAGAGAGGTCCTACTTCTTCTTCCTCACCAGATGTTCATGATTCTTCAACTACAATGTGCTCTTCTGTGGAGGTGAAAAAGGCTCTTCCTATTGTTGGAGATTTGAAAATTTTCTCTCCTAAGACTGCCTTGGTAGTTGAAATAGGAGATTCTATTGATTGGATTTCTGCCCTTGGAATTCCAGGAGTCCTATGGCTGGGAGTATGAGTTTGGGATGGAGGTGTGTCATTTCTTGTTCTTGGTGGAGTAGGTGGTATTGTAGGAATTGAACTTCTGCCCCTAGCTATAAATCTACCCCTGGAGTCTCTTTCTCTATGCATGTCATTTTTTTTAATGTAAGAGATAAGGCTACCTACTTACACTTCCCCGGCAACAGCACCAAAATGTTTGGTCAATTTAGTGTCCTAAATTGCTCTACATAAATTATCAATCCGGGTATCTTAAACTGATGAAGTGTAGTGCACTGTTTGTGCTAGATAACCCTTCTCAATTCGTTGTTTTTGTGTTTTATGTTGTTTTGGGGGGTTTTTGGTCTTTTAACACCTAATGATTTACAATGTAATTTTCCAAAAACTTAAATCTAACTTTTGTAAGGACTACACAAAATACAAGAAATGTAAACAAAGATTTTAAGAAAGAGATGAAAACATAATTGAGACAGATTTGGAAGCAAAGCTTAAGCAAGAAATGAAAATAGAGTTTCTATTCTTGTGTTACCATTATTTCCAAATCATGATTTAAGAACTGAACGTGGAATTTATAACTGATGCCTAACTAATTACATAAATAAAACTAAATGAAATACTTAGTTACTCTACCTCTCAATTTTGGGGGAAAGTCTCCTTGGGATGACATTTGAGGAATTCTATACTTCATTAATCTAACATAAAGCAAATACAGAGATGCAACAAAGACTCATTGCATAAATGAAATGCTCAACCAATTAGTTTAGGATGAATTATCAACTTGAAGGCTTTTTAAGAGACATTCATTAACACCATGAGTTAGTAAACTTTAAAAATAAAATGGCAAAGATAGTAAATGGCATTGATCAGTCTAATTGAGAATTTAAAGACTAGTAAAACAATGAATGAAGAAAACTAGATTACATTACTAAACTTCATCTTCTAACTACTGATAAAAACTAGAAAGAGATCAAGCAAATGGAAGCTACTCTAAATTATGAACACTGTTAATAAGAAAATGATGGAAACTGCATTACAAACGTTGTTAGCAAGAAAATGATTATAAACACTGTGAAAGAAAATGATGAATTTACAGTTAACAAGAAGAAGAGAAATAACATGAAATGAAACCTTTTTAGTGCATGGACCCTCTGCAACTAATTAGGCTATGCTTGCTCAATCAATCTCCAAGGAAACTCCTTCAGATTCTCATAAATCATGCGGTCTTCATATTAACAACAAAGACACAAAATGCCCAGAAATTACAGAGTTCAGAATTTTGATTTCACAATAAAACTATCACAATCACCACTAACTTCCTCAATTCTTTACACAATTATTTATAAGAAACCCATACAACTGTTTGTGGAGAAAAATATGCTACAGCCAAAAACACATAGAAGATAGGTACGCGGAATTTCTTCCTTGGCTACTGGAGACATAAATCCAAGATGGTGGCTATTGGATTTGGTTGCACATATCGTTATTGGAGTTCGTAGGTTCAGGTAGTTGTTTTGGATAACGCTTCTTATCACTGCGAAACGTGTTAGTTATCCACGAAATAGAGTCCTGTTACCTTCGGTCTCTATGTTTGACTTCTCCATTGACCGTAGTCTTGTACCAATCTTCCTTGTCGACCTGCGCTAGGTGAATAGGACATGGTCCATGTCATAATTATTTCCAAGCTGCCCATATAGTTAGTTTCTCCTTCTGACACCTGAAACTTGTTAAAGCATGAAGGTAGCTGTGGAACAGCCGATTAGCTGCAGAATAGGTTGCATTCCGCAGCTAATATACAAAAACTTATTCAAACAGCAAAACATAAAAGCATAATATGTATATCACTGAATGTCCTCCTTAAGATAGTATATATTGGTCATTGGTGATGAGAATGCATCTTTCTCATGGAAAAGCAAGGAAAAAGAAAGAAAAACGATTGTTATGGAAAGAGTAATTTTGAGGCTTAACAAGTATCGGATCCTATATGCTTACCCAATCCTCCATTATTTATTCATGATATGAAGACAAGAACGATGTGTCTACCTCTCTTCATGGCCTTCACTTAGACTTACGATTGTTAGTCCTGGTCCAGTGCATGACATGCATTAGAGAATCATATTTGTCTCTTTGTATTAACCAAGGAGGACCAACCAATTCCTATAAAAAGAATGTACCCAACATCCCTCTTAACCAGGGACTTGTTTCCCACAACAACTCTTTGGTGGAGATCATGGTACCTTTAGCTGCTAGTAGAGCTCCTCCTTTCGATGTCATGAATTTCATCTTCTTAATTATGGAGCCTTCATCTTTCATAGGGCATTGACCATCCATCACTTTCATGAACCAAATCAATCATGTCATCGTTATTTTCATCTGAAAGTGATCTTCTAGTCCACATCTGTTTTTTCTTTGTACTGCTACCTTTTCCACGTCATGTTCAGGATCTTCCATCCAATCTCATGAGTGATAGTTGTAGGTGACATCTACAACTTGTTTTTTGGTAGCCCTATATCAACCTATCCAAATGTTGTTCAAAAATAAAAAAAATAAACATCAAATCAAAGTTACCTTTTATGATGGCCTTTCACTAGGATATCTTGCTTGCTTGCTCCAAGACTTCATATGTCAAGGGCCTTCTTTATTTACAGACCTTAAGAGGGTCTTCATACCTTCTTTATGGAGATGTCACAACCAATTATTCTAGTCATCACATGCTAATATTTTATCTTTTCTTTCATGACTATAGTTGCATCTTTCACGATCTCTTATTTCTTGTCTTCACATATTGCTTCCCATGAACTTCTATCCATAGTTCCTAAATATTTATCAACAACCTAATATTCCATATGAGGACATATTATGTTGATTTCATATTGGCAATATGTAAAAATGCATCTTTCCAAAGGTAGAGATCCCTTTTTTCTTATCATGCTCATGAGGTAGAGCATTTATCCATGCAACTATATGATGACATGATGTATTCTATCAAATATGTACATACCTCTATTCTCCTTTTGGTCATCTAGACTTCCTTCAACAACTTCTTTTTCTTGATTGAAGGTACTTCAATCATCTTGACTTGTTGCACCCCTTTGTAACCATACCATCATCCTTCTAAACAATGTATCCCACACAAGGTGGAATGATCAGTGAGACACTTGCTTCTCCCAATTAGAGGTGAACCTTCTAATGAAGATTCCAATGGAGGATCTACATTATCCTCATCCAAAAAAAGCTCCTTTCTCATGATAATTGTTAGTGCCTAAATCTACCTCAGTCTGAGAAAGGTAGGATCTAGGACAACATCAAACCACGCTTAACCTGGTAGCTAACCCTACCAGGTTGGGAGAGGGCTCTCTCCTGGTCAATCTCAAAAAAATATGATCAATGAGGCTTGAGATGACTAATGTGAATTCTGATCTTAGGCTAGGTATGTGTGCAAAAGAGTTTGATTGAATTTGATGATGTATTGTTGGCTCAACTGGAAAGGCAGATTTGGTTCTGGGAAATGAGGCTCAGTTTTGCAGAGATCTTTGTGGGGCAAGGTAGGCAACTAATTTGGCACTTCAAAATGAGTGAGATGGAGAGATTTAGACAGGTGAGGAGTGGAAGAGGGCAAGAAAACCTCAGGGGTCCTCTTCAAACAGTTGAAAACATCAATAACTAAGCAAACCCTAGGTAGAGCACTGCAATTTCAATGGATTCTACCTTTATCTTTGTTTGTTTTAGTTAAGAAGAAGAAAGAAAGATAATGGCATACATAAAACACATATAAACTTATAATTTACAGAAGGAAACACAATACCAAAGCAAGATGCCACATGAATCCCATAAAGTGCTACAAACCCTGGTCTATTCCTTAGCCAAAACTCCTGAGATGAGTATACAATGAAGCTCCAAGCTTTCTCAAAAGTCCAACCATGCTAATGACTGAAAAAACATAAGATATGGGCAAACAACAACTCATCCTAGCCTCTAGGGGTCGAGCTCATGAGTTTAGGAGCTGTTCCAACAAATTCTAAATTGACAACTAAAAAGTAGGCAGTGGAACAACATGCCTCTAAAAACTAGGGAATTGATTCATTCAGTTGCAAACTACCTTTTCATGGATGAATCTACCTATATGAGTAAAAATTCAACATAATTACATCAAGATCCATAAAATTACATTAAATTACATCATAAGTTTGACATTAAGAAAGAGAAAAGCCAAACTGTCAAGGAACTAGGCAAAAAACAGAGTATACTTGGTCAAACTGAGCAAAATTTCCCCAATGCGCCGTGCTGATTTCCCTATTGTAGCGCCTGTTTGCAGCCATTTTTGGAAGCCTTCCCGGTGTCAAAATCTACTCCAAATGTGCTTGTTGGAAAGGTTTGCCTGTCTACTTTCAAGAACAAGTGGAATTTTTAAATTTGGCCTCAATTTCCCCTCCAAAACTGAGTTCTCCCAACATTGCTTCATGTGTGTCAAAATAGGGGCAATAAGGTCATTTTTTGGGTGTTTTTGACCTTTTTGGGGGTTCAAAACCTGTCAAAATTTCTTGGCCATTGGTACGCATGCATACCAAACCAAAATTGAAGTCAAACCTCAGTTTTATAGCCTTCACCTCGGGCCCAAAACTAAAAGAATGAAAATAGTACACTCTTGCAATGGAATTTAAACAAACCGGTATGTACAATGATACATATGACAACAAAAAACACTTCACAAATAGTATCGTTTGAGTAGCCGACCGTTGACCGGCCCACCGAGATAGTCTTCGCCATTCATTTCTTGCAAAAGGAAAACATTTTGGCCTCGATATGCAGCAATCTTGTAAGGTCCTTTCCAAAGATGTTCAAACTTGCCATGCTTACCTTTCTCTTCTTTTCTTGCATCCCACTTCAGTACTATGTCTTCTATTTGAAACTTTTCTGCCTTTGCCTTTCGATCATATATCTTCTTGATTCTCTCTTGCAGCTTGAAAGTGTTTTGACATACCTCCTCTGTAGTTTGCTGCAAATGAATCATTTGATTGATTCTTCGCTACAAATGATCATCTTCGCTGCCCACTTCTTGTAGGAGTTTAACCATCGGGACTGCAAGAGAGGTCAGGAAGACTGTGTCCACACCATACACAAGGTCGAAAGGAAACATGCCTATAGATTTCTTTTGACTTAATCTATCTGCCCAAAGTGCATTGACCAACTTTTTGTGCCAACTTTTCTTGTTCGTTTCCAACAGATTTTTTATAATGTTGACCAAAGTTTTATTTGAGGATTCCGCCAATCCATTACCTTGGGGGTAATATGCAGTTGAGTGGCCCAAAGTGATTTGATATTTATGACAAAAGTCAACCATTCTTTTAGATTTAAAAGTTGTTGTATTGTCAGTGAACAGCTTATTTGGACAACCAAAACGAGACAAAATGTTGTTTTCAAGAAATGAAATGATTATTGAATCAGTGGCCTGCCTTGTGGGAATCACCTCAGTCCATTTGGTGAAATAATCCGTCGTTGTGAGGATCCATTTGTGCTGCACTGAAGAAGAAGGATGGATCTCGCCAATAAAATCCAAAGCCCACTGCTGAAATGGAGCACTTACTTCAATGGGCTTGAGTGGTAAAGGCTACACTTTCCTACTACCTTGAAAACTCTGACATTCGTGGTTGCTGGTCACTATTTTATACACATCAGCAAAAAGAGTTGGCCAATAATATCCCACTCTCAAAATTTTATTCGCTGTTGTTTTCTAGAAAAGATGGCCCCCGCAATCTCCCTTGTGAAAGTCTTCCATAACCTATTTTGCCTCTTCTTCAACCAAACAATTGAGCAAGACACCACCGGGATCTTTCCAATAGAGTGCATTATTCATGATACAAAACTTGGCAGCCTTCAATTTCAGGGTCCTACTTTTGTTCTTAGCCATTCCAGATGGTGATGACAGATTTTGGAGTACATAAACAATGTCCGAATACTAAGGAGAAAGAAGAAAAATTTATGATACCTGAGCGGGCAGACTCTCTTCATCTTCCTCAGACATAGCAGCAATGAGATTAATGTCTAGGGCATGCAAATTTGACTTAGACATTAGTTTGGCCAACCCCTGTCCTTTAATGAGCTTTGTCGGTTTGATCTCCACGTCATATTCCAACAAGGGAGCAATCCATTTGCCTCTTCTCCCCTCTGGATTTGTTTGCACTAAGACATATTTAACAACAGCGTTAGGGACATAAGCAAGGATGTGAAAATGCAGAATATAAACCCGAAAATCTTTCAATGTCTTTACCAAAGAGAGAGCTTGCTTTTCAATAATATTGTACTTTAATGCCGCATCCCTTATGGTTCTGCTGAAAAATGCAATTGGTTTCTCAAGCTGGTCTCTTTTCTGCATCAAGACCGCTACCATAGTATGATCCGAGGCAAATGAAAACAAAATGAAATCCTGAGTATAGTCTGGGCTGATCAACACCAGAGCTGATGAAAGGGCCAATTTTACCAAACCGAAAGACTTAATTTCTTCTTCGGTCCACTTCACTACACTATCTTTTTTAAAGCATGTTTGTGATTTCCCTTAAATGTTCTGCAAGATTGGGCACAAAGCGACGTAAGAAATTCATCTTACCATTGAATAATTGGATTTCCTTCTTACTTTGTGGAAAATCAATTTTTTGAATGGCTTCCACCTGAGCTGGATCGATGCGGATGCCCTCCTTTGATATAATATGACCGAGAAGCTTGCCTTCATCCATGGCAAACATACTTTTCTTTGGATTGAGAGATATACCATACTTCCTACACCGCTGAAAAACAATCTTCAAATGATAAAGGTGCTCTTCATATGAATTAGAGAAAACTGTCAAATCATCAAGATAAACAACTAGAAAAACGTCTTTTTCATTAGGAAATGTGATATCCATCGCCTGCTAAAAGGTTTCACCAGCATTTTTCAATCCGAAAGGCATCTTTACATAGTGAAAAGTTCCCCACGGAGTGGTGAACGTTGTTTTGTCTCTATCATCCTCATGGAACAGAATTTGGTTATAACCCGAATACCCATCGAGTAGCGACATGCAGGATGCTCCAACTACTCTTTGAAGTATGTGATCCATCTTAGGCAATGGATAGTTGTCCTTCAAAGATACTTTATTTAGATTTCTAAAATCAATACGTAACTGAATCTCACCTGTTTTCTTTGCGCATAGACACCAAATTTGAAATCCAATCTGAAAATCTTATGGGGACAATGATACCGACTTTGTACAACCGATTCACTTCCTTCTCAATTGAGGGCAACAGCTTTGGATTTATTCTTCTTAGCTTCTGACGAAAAGGCTTTTGATTTGGTTTGATCGGGATGATATGCTGAATTATGCTTGTGTCATATGCCTTCAAATCTGAATAATCCCAAGCAAATACATCAGTAAAAGAAGATAGTAAACTGATATACTTTGCTTTTACCTGTGGAGGCAATGCCTTTGATAACTTCACCATTTTAGGATTTTCAGTTGATCCAATGTTCACATCCTCAACTTCTTTCTCAGTTGGTAGCAAGCTTAGTTTTTGGGCCACATCAACCTGATCGAACAACTCCTCTAAAGGTATTAGACCTTTAGGAATGACGTTGTCCTTCAGCTACAAAACTTCCATCTGATTGACTTCTATATTCGTCTAACCATCATCATATTCCACATCAATAGAAGTATCTTTGAACTTACCTTCATTTTGCAGAAATTCATCGATCTCTTCGTCATCTTGAAACACTTGCCGATACCTTTGATTGTTGGGGACAGTTGGGCGATGTTTCACATGAATCTCAAACTTGTTATTTGAATTCATCGGAATTTTCAAATTACTTGCTGCTGTTGCAAGTGAATCTGCAATGACATTCTGAACACGAAGGACACATGTCAAAGTGTAATCTGAAAATACTCTCAAGATATCTAATACCGCATTGCGGTAGGCCCACATTCGAGGATGCTTCGCTTGATGTTCTCCTTTCACTTGCTTGATAACTAACTCAGAGTCTTCATACACTGAAATCCTTTTAGCATTCAACTTTCTAAGAATTTTCAAACCGACAATTAAAGCCTCATATTCAGCCTCATTATTTGAACAGTCAAAAGCTAGTTTATAAGAACAGACCCTTACATTACTTGGCACTTTGTTTGGGGCGAAAATAAGGTTGCATATCCAAAGGCCAATTCCAACACCTTCCCTTCCTACCACGCCATCAAAATCCATGCTCCACAGACCTGCTTTGTCCTCTTCCAAATGCTGGAATTTTGTTTGCTCTGTTACATTTCCTTGCTGTCCATCAATATGTTGCTACTGTCGGAAGGCTGATTGCTCAGCGATACTATCAAATCTTTGTCTTTCTTGCTTTAAGACCTCTCTGAAATTTTCAGTGATCTCTGGAATGTCTTCTACTTCAACTACTTGGCTATTTACATCATTAAAGCTATTTGAATACAAAACAAATGATTCTAAATCAGTATGTACATAGTTAATTGAATGATTTACCAGTTTCTCCTTGCTAGTAATCATGTACTTCATCTTTTGCTCTCATTATAATTTCCTCATTTGACCAAACATGGGAATAGTAGCATAGGAGAAATCAAGTTGCATTGTCCCTTTAATTTTTGCTCCCCAAGATCTGGAAAGAAGCATGCCAAATCTAGGAGGTATATCCGCCACAACCACATCCATCAAAACATTTTTAGCCGGAATCTGATCCAAACTGACGACCAAATCTTTGATGAGACTATTGCATCTTACTCTACCAGAATCAAAGGAGTAGAGATCATGATACTTTATAGTGATATCCAATCCCAATTTCTCCATTATGGCCTTAGGCGTGAGATTATGAGAGGCTCCAGAATCAAACATAGCATTATGTAATACATAGTCATGCACCTTGAGACTGATGTAAAAAGGGGCTACATCACTATCTTGAGACTGACCTTCCAATGCTAGACCAAAAATCAACTCAAGTCTATCATCCTCCATGTTCACCATATCAGATGATGGATCTAAATTCAAAATCTTAGACACCTAACCTTTGTAGCTACTATTCTTCATCAACTCAGTTAAAGGAATAGATACTTTTAACTTAGCAATTTCATTTTATAAGTTAAAAACTGAAATTTTCTCTACCTCTTTCGCTGAAACATCCTTCTTTTCAGTTTTCTCCTTTGATACACTTGACTGATTGGATCTTTCATTTGCTGATGGCATTTTACTGGTGGTAGGATCAACTGTCTCTTTTCCCTTTTTCTGCACAATGGGAGGATCATTCTTTGGCGCTGTTGTCTCCTTCCTTTTCTGAATTGGATTTATGGGCACATCTCTACTTCTGAGTGAATATTGTCTTTGCTGGGCTATTAAGGCATTGATGTACCCTCACTGATATTCATTAGACTCTTCTTCAAGAGCTGTTTCATTTGCCAAGATGAAATTTTCATCCCTTTGTACAATTGAGTTCTCTGAATATTCCTCATCTTCAGTGATAAAAATTGGCATATCATCAGGTGTAAAGAAATGATTTTCTTCTCCAATTACATTCTCCTCATCATCTGATTCCAAACCATGTACAAAATTTTGTTGTAAGAGTGTCTTCACCTTCTACTGTGCTGCTTGGTCTTGTGCTCATTACTCTCTTTGCTTGATTCTAAATTGCGGTTCTTGCTGACCACGGAAATTGGGATTTCTGACTTGCGATTCAGACTTGTCAATTGTCAGTCTGTCAAACATCTTCTCCATCTTCCGAAGCACTTGATCTAAAGTGGAAACCTCTTCCTTTATTTTTACCTTCTTTTCAGCCTTTGTTCTAGCTGTCTTGGCAAGTAGATTTGCTTCAACGCTAACTGCAATTTTTTGCATATCTTCCAAAGTGGCTGGATCTCTTTCTCTTAATTGATAGGCCATATCTGGGTCGAAACCATCTGGAAATTTAATCAAAGCCAGTCCCATAGGTGGCTCTATATGATCAGGAATTGCATTGTAAATAGAATTGAATCTAATACAATAATCTTGAATAGACTCACCAACATTCCGTTTAATGTTCTCATATTCGGAAAGGATCTGAAGAGGATTTTTCTTCACTTCCCAGCGATCCAAGAATTGTCTGTGAAGATTAGTCAATGTAGTGATACTTGTAGCCGGCAAAGCCCTGAACCACTTCCTCACTTCACGTCCATAGGTTTGTACAAATAGTCTCATAGTCACATTTTCAACATCAATCTCATGAAGGTCAAAGAAATTTGTCATCCTATCCACATGTTGCTGAGTTGTAACACTGTGAGGAGTGCCTTCAAACAATGGAATTTTGCTTTTATAATCAGTGCGCATATCATCCAAATTTTGAGGCAACACAAGGGGTGAAAATCGGGCAGCCATTTCTCTTGGTGGATTTACAACCGGTCTTGGGGATTAGGGGGAGTTGGTGGAGTTGATGTGTGAGGTGTATGTGGTGTGGACAAAGGTGACAAAATTTTTTGTGTTTGAGGGGTAGAAGGAGTAGATGGAGGTGACACCATTGCAGATTTCTGATCAGAGATGGAAGGTTGCACGGGAATGGTAGGAATGAAGGGAGGTTCGGTAGGGATTTTTGAACTGGATGCAATTGCAGAAGACCCAAGAGTTACAGATGCAGACTCTAAAAATTCGGGAATGTTTGTAGCCGTGATGGCTGTTTGAAGTCTCAAAATATAATCGTCAATTGATCTATTGGCCTTTTCAGTTTCAAGATCTTTAACAAACTCTGGATTTAAGGCAATAGAGCCAACAACATTTTTAGATTTGGTCTCAAACAACAACAACTCAAATTGTTCATCAAACTCAAGATCTTCAAGACACTAAAAAACAACAAGACATGAATGAGATTTGAACACAGGAATCACAGAACTTTTTCGGCGAAGAATTCTCGGTATAAGATTCAGATTTTCATACACAGGAGGTGGATCAGGATCTGGATTTGCTCTGGTGTGTCTTCTGGAAGCCAGTGTGTTATTATTTCCAAGAAATCAAATGGACATTACCAACCTGTTCAGCCTATCAAATCCTAAACTTATCATCCAAAGGTTTAGAATTATCATATGTACTGGGGCAATTTGCAAGTTAGATATTTATGTTTATAAGACTAGACCGGAGAGTGACTGAAGCAACGTTTATCTATTTTCGCTAATGCAAAGCAAGAGCGTTTCCAAGGCTACCTGGCATAACTTCAGGCACCGTCTGTAGTTTATAAAACGAAGAACACTAACAAACAAACAATCTCTTCCCCAGCATGGTCGCCACTATGTTAGTGCCTAAATCTACCTCAAGTTGAGAAAAGTAGGATCTAGGACAACATCAAACCACGCTTAACCTGGTAGCTAGCCCTACCAGGTCGGGAGAGGGCTCTCTCCTGGTCAATCTCAACAAAATATGATCAATGAGGCTTGAGATGACTAATGTGAATTCTGATCTTAGGCTAGGTATGTGTGCAAAATAGTTTGATTGAATTTGATGATGTTTTGTTGGCTCAAATGGAAAGGCAGATTTGGGTCTGGGAATTGAGGCCCAGTTTTGCAGAGATCTCTATGGGGCAAGGTAGGAAACTGATTTGTCACTTCAAAATGAATGAGATGGAGAGGTTTAGACAGGTGAGGAGTTGAAGAGGGCAAGAAAACCTCAAGGGTCCTCTTCAAACAACTGAAAACGTAAATAACTAAGCAAACCCTAGGCAGAGCACAACAATTTCAGTGGATTCTACCTTTATTCTTGTTTGTTTTAGTTAAGAAGAAGCAACAAAGATAATGGCATACATAAAACACATATAAACTTACAATTTACAGAAGGAAACACAATACCAAAGCAAGATGCCACA
>Ga0115851_100847_pt1 | contig 15171 bp, 10 predicted proteins | sample InSIn2gowninarea_FD_83865 | JGI IMG/M metagenome (GOLD analysis project Ga0115851, IMG submission 83865)
TAGCAAGAGATTACCATGGAGAATGATGAATTGAAGAGAAAGATTGAGGGTTTGAAATAAGCACTTTAATAAATGATCAAATAGTATAATGCATTAAAGACCCAAACTTTTAATGCAATAAGGGAATCAGATTGTGGAGAGATAACCTCACAATAGGATAGGAAGTTACCTTTGAAGTTAGAAGTGAAGTTTGACCTCAAATCCTTTAGAGGAGAGACTGATGTTGAAAAGTTGAACCCATGGTTGAAGCAATAGGATGTATTTTTTAGAGTACAAAAGGTTAAATATTACAAGGAGAAGATTGAGATTATTGCACACAAACTTGAAGGATATGCTTTAGTTTAGTGGAAAGCATACTATGATGATGTCAATATTGGAGAGGAATTCTTTATTACAAGAGGAGTTTCAAAGAGCTATTACAAGGTCAATTCTATCCTCTTTTCCACCAACAAAATGAAATAATGGAATTGTTTCATTTTAGGAAAGAGAAGGGATAAAGTGTCTAAGAGTACACAACCGAATTCAAGAAGAGGATTGCATTAATTGGGTTTTCTTGAAAGGTAAACATGCATATTATTCTCAAATATATTGGAGGTTTGAATAGTTACCTTCAATATACATTATTGCTTTTTAATCCTTTATATTTGAATCAAGTTTGTATTTAGGTATAACACTTGGAGGTTCGTGGGAAGAAAAAAAATAAGAAGAATGACTCCAAGAAGAATCCATAAGAGAAGGAGAAGATCAATGCTATAATAAAGAATGGATAATGATAAGAAGACTTGATAATCAAATTGCAAGAAAGAAGGGTATAAGAAAGATAAATATTGGTACACAGATCCAGAACTTAGAACAAAGTGGTTTAAGGATAAACCTGAGAAGAAGGTAGCATCAATGCTACTATCAGTACTAGATCTGGAGAATGCAAATATTTATGAGGTAGAAGATAATTAAGAAATTAATGAAATACTTAATTGCATGGTTATGAAGAGCTTGTAATTAAAAGGTAAAAAAAAGGAGAGGAATATATATTTGTTTTACATCAAGGTTGAAGCAAAGAAGACTAATCTTGGTTCTCAAGTGAATCTAATTTTAGAGGACTTAATGAAGAAGTTTGAGTTGGAGACTATCCTCATTCATGTCCTTATCCACTTGGGTGGGTGAGCAATATGATAAAGATATAAGTCACACACTAATTATAGTTTAGGATTTCCATTAATGCTAATTTTATTGATGAGGTTATATTTGATGTTATACTTGTTAATATTTTTGGTATGGTGTTGGTAAGTCCTTATTTATTTGATAGGGATGCTATATATTATAGGAAGGAGAATAAATATTATCTTGTAAAATATAATAAGAAATTTTTTGTAAGGTATCATGTGAACAAAATAAAAGACCCTATTACTGTAGTGGGACAAGTGAAGAATATAATTAATCCTTACAAAAAATTAATACTTATGATAGTGAAGCACCAAGAGGAAAAGAAACCATCTGTTCAAGCATGGTGTGGTTAGAATTTGGAAAGAAAAGCCAAGAAGTAAAAGAAAAAGGATTTTCACCATGGAGGTATTCCTAACAAGAATAAAAGGAAGAAGAAGAAGCCAATAAGTAGAGTGGGAGTGTAGAGGAATGTAGATCCTTACTACCCATTCATACCTACTAGAGGATTTGTACCATGGAATCCTTGGATGATTATAACACATAGAACATGGGCATAATAATTGTATGGATTTACTTAAGAAAATTTTGTTCCCAAACTTATATATTTTAAGCATTTAGAGACGAAGCACATTCTCTTTCAGGAGGTGTGATATGAAAATAGATTAATAAATAATAAAGAATAAAGGAATTCAATGTTATTATTGTTGGTAGCACCAGTACTGGGATTCATATAGAATTAGGTATAAATACATCAATAGATCATGGAGAGAGATGTTAGTATCAAAAAGTATTGTCCTAGAGTTGATATGGCATGCTTTATTCCATGAATTGATTTTTATCTTGTTGATTTGACCTAAGACCCAACCTAGGGAGCTCGAACTGACTATAACATAGAGAAACACACTATTCAACATCCTCTAATGTTGGATTTAGCACCAATATTAAGGATCCTTTGAAATTACAACTTTTAATTTTGGAATTTAAGCTTAAATATGATTGTAATAGTTGTTTATTGCTTTTTGTTCAAATTTCCATGTAAACACCTTAGCATCAATGTTGGTAAATATCCATAATAGGCTCATGGGAAGTTGAAATAATTTGGGCATTACAAACTTATCTTGGATGTTATGGATATTGTTGAAAAGCTTAGAGGCTTTGGTTTTCTATCTATAATATCTCTAAGATTCTATATAAACCTATGCCTTGTAATATTGAAGGGGTGAGGAGGTTAATAAAGAATATCCAAGTAGAAAAATGATTTGTTTCATTATAGAAGCTAGGAGAGTGGATTTTGTTATGTAGGAAAAGATATAGGTGTGATAAGTACAAAACAAAGTTATTCTTAGTTGTTATGTATTTTCTTATGCAATAATATGATCTGAATGCTCTTCAATATGGCTACTTATTTTTGTGTTCTTATTTTGCATTTATGTATAGTGAAAATACTATTTTTATGTTGTTATTATGGAAGAGTCATTGCATTTGAAGTGTTAAGGGCATACTATATAAATAAGATAATTTGTAAAATTTGTATTTGAGGATCCAAGTAAGCCATAATATTCTAGGATTTTAGATAATATTTCCATTTCCATTTTTAGATATCATAATATTGTCTTATATATTTTAAAATAAAATTGAAAAAGGATGAAAAAAAATTAAGATAAAGAAAAAACTCATATTATGAGATGTTACAATATTATAGCAAGTTAAATTATAAATTTAAGAAATTAATGAGTATCCACCAATGTACAATATAAGTTGATAAATATTATTGCTAACAACATTTTAATAAAAATTCATTTAGAAGACAAAGATAATTTATTATACATATCTTTGAAAAAATATGATAATGACACTATTTGAAAAAAATATGATAATGACACTATATCAAAAAAAAAAAAAATGCTAAGAATGATTTCAATTTTAATCTAAAATTAAACCATTATTTCTATTCTTTTAAAAATATAATTATTTAAAACTTAAAAAAAAAATTAATACAATATATATATATATATATATATATATATATATATATATATATTAAATTTCAAAAGATATAATAAGAATAATTGTAGTTGAAAACAATAAAAGATTTATCAAAACTTTATTTAACATCATTTCTTATACCTCCATTTCTTTTCCAACTTCAACTTTTGCTTTTGCTTTGGAATGATTTCAAATGGAATGTGGCTGACCATAAGTTATTCCTTTCGCCCTCTACTAAGTTTCTCAGGATTCTCTCCTCTCATCGAAGTGAGAAAAACAAATATCAAACTATTTAACTTGCCCGCAATCAATCAAAAGGGCATCTATAAATTGTGAGATGGAGAGGGGTAATCTTAGCTTAGTTTCGTTGGTCTTTTATATTGTGCTTATCTTCCCTCATCTCTTTGTGTTTGTTTGCATCAAAATCCCATTCATTACCACTGAATATAGAAATCATTTTCACAATAAAAGATGTGTGGGAGCACAAGGGAGAAGTTGTAATAGAAAACTATTTGCTCTATGTAGCCCATGCATTATTCAAAATAGTTACCCATTGTGATGAGTGTGGTGGTAGGGCTGGAGGGTTTGTAGTTTGTAGTGTCATATTGGAGCATGGTGTGGGTGGTTTGTAAGAGAAATTAGAAGATGAGTGGATGAGGAGGTGAAGAGGGCTTTTAATTTGAGCATGAGGATGTCTCCATCCTTTGAGATGTTGATTTGGTGTGGGATGTATGACAAGTGTGGGGAGCATGGAGAGTGAGTGATAGAACGAGGAGAATTTGTGAGTTTGGTGGGGGTGTTGATGGGAAGGGAAAAAGAATGGTACATTCCAACAACAATGAAGAGGGATCTGAGACAAATCTAAGATTGAGATTGAGACTAGTATGCCATTCATGCATGTTATGAAGATGTAATCCACCCAATGAAACTTTATTGTAAATAGTTTGATTTAAATTAAAGTTTATTGTACATATTTTAAGTGGATATATTAACTAATTGATAATTCTATTTAAACTTTTCAAAATTATAGAGCATTTAAGTATGAGCATTATTATTATTATTATTTGATGAAAAGATTTTAAATTAAGAAAAGATTAATCAAACAAAAAAGGAGCAGGTGAGATTAGCACATCCCAAGAGTCACATTAACTGAATGGTTAAGAAATAAAGTACTATAGAAAAATCATAAAAAAATCCTAACAGAGTGCTACAAATATCAACTAAAAAGCTATTCAGTTTCAGGTTCATTGGGAGGACGAAAGATATTTGTTAGTCCCAGGTAAGCCCAACCATGATTAATGCTATCATCATTTCTCCAACCATCATTCTCTCCTAGCTGAGCAAGGAGCTAAGGAGTTGGCACATTTCCCACTGGGGGCATAGTCCCCCAATTGCTTTTCTACTGCAGTAAGGGTCATCACCCCATTCCATCCTCAAGGGGAAACACTTAATTAAACATCCCAACTTGATTGCACACCGGAGGAGGAAGGAGAAGTAGAGCGATGTCTCTTCAAGTTCAGAGGTGGCTAGGACCAATGTCAAGTAGGATATGAAGGAGGCTAATGAGGAGGGGAACCCCAACTTCGAGGTCAACTTCATCTACCCAAAGCACCCTACCTCTGAGTTTATGGATGCTGAGGAGGCCAATTACGAGGGAGCCTACTCGTGGCATAAGGAGCATTGTCCCAATAGTATAGCATGTTGCATAAGTAATGAACCTCCAAATTTACTTTCTCCACTTGAGAAATAATTTGCAACCATGTATCATAAAATATGGCATACTTATTAGAAAGGGAAAAAGAAATAGAAGCTTCCTCTCAACCAAAAATGATGTTATTCCTACTCTTCCATAAATAACATAGAATAGTAACATGGAATATGTGCCACACTTCAAACAAGGGTTCTAAAAATTACAGAGGATCACCCAAGAGAGCATGAACCCAAGAATAAGGCGTAGAATGGAAGTGGTTAAAAAAAGAGAAAATCCACTCCTAGACAGCTTTAGCTTTAGAATAGGACCAAAAAATATGGAGGAAATATTCAAGGGAATTATAAAAAGCATAAGTAGGATTATGGTACCCTAATAGATTATATAGGTACTAATAGGTAAACCTTAGTGCAGTAGAATCCAAGAAAAAAAAAACTAAGCTTAGGCTCAATATAGGATTTTCAAACTATAGTGAACCATAACTTCCATCTTGATTGAGATGAAAGAAGATCCCATCTAGTATTTTGAACCTCAACCATGGGAACATGAGGTGAGAGATTAGAGTGACCCAGGTGAGGTTTATACTTGATAAATAAAAGATTATTAGGCCATACCCAGTCTATCCACTAGGAATGTTGAAAGACCTTGCCTAGTCAGACCCAAATCGAGAAAGGGGTTTTATCAATTAAGAACTCAAAAGCTGACTTATCACCAGGTGAGATCCCATGCAAGTGTTTGGATAAGTTTTATCAATTAAGAAATCAAAAGTTGACTTATCACCAGGTGAGATCCCATGCAAGTGTCCAAATGTATCCCAGGTATACTAGCTCCTGGTATGAATATCATAAAGATCCCAAAAAGAGTCAATACCCTTTTTTGTGAAATCTTAAGGCATGAATCCATTGCACCTATGCTAAAGGTGTGCCATCATAAGTAACAACTGAGGAACATTACAAACTAAGGGAGGAACAAGAAGCTCCCAAGCCTCAACCATTTCCTTTCTAGCGGAGCCAAGGTTTCAAGGCTTCCCAAGCCTTCCATATGCTTTTGAAAACAAAAGAGCCAGATATCTTGAATTGAATAGGGGAAGTGAGAATAGTTTGCAAATTTAATCCTTTCCATGCCCTTCTGGCCAAGGGGAGGCATGTGAAAGGTAGTACCTGATAAGAATTTTTCATGCCTCATTACCTTGTAAGGCTCACAGAATCCACTTAGCACACAAGGAAAAACCTTGATGGTTACAACCGAAAAGCCCCATTCCTCCATCTACCCTAGGAAGATAAAAAATGTCCTAGGCAAATCTATGGAATCCCTTTTTATTTTTATCTAAGTCCCAGATGAAATCTCTTAAAAGTATATCTAGCTTTTGATAGCAATTCTTTGAAGGAACCCAACAAGTTGAATAGTAGATGTGAGTCGAAGCTAGCACCTTAGAGCAGATCTAAAACTTCCCTACTAAAGAAAGTTTCTTAGCCGACCAATACTCCAACTTCTTCTCCACTTTCTAGACAACAACACTCCAAATCTGAGTAAGGGAGGCATGGAATGCAAAAGGGATTCCAAGAAACTTGAAGGTTTCACCCGGTTGGATCCATTTCCAAGGATAATGGGATAACCAACCAGGAGTGTCTTTAGGAGACTATCTATAGCAAGAAGTATTTTGCCATTGAATAATGGAACTTGAGTCTAGATAAAAGGTATCCAAGCATTGTAGGGTAGTAGAAATAGATTTCTTATTTTCTTGAAGGGTGAGGAAAGAATCATTAGTGAAATGATCATTAATGTGTGGGAATGTATAATGCATTATTGTAAAGGTTTATATTAATCTTATATGTAAGTTCACTAATACTTAAAGGTATCATTTGATACCTTAAGTATTTAAGTGAATATGATAATGTAACTTGTCCTACACTCCATGTCATGAGCATGCTCCTTGGGTACAAGGATGTGCATGTCATGCTTTTGTACATTGGATAAAAGGGTGATCCAAAGAGGGATTTTGGCCTATAAATAGAAGGATCCCTCTTTGTTATTACACACCAATTGTGGATTAAGGTTATGCTTGAGGATAGTGGTTAGGAGAAAGAGTAGGAGGATTGTAAGAGAGTTGTATTTGTGATTAAGAGAAAGATATAGTTCGTGGATGTACTCCTAATTGGAGGAACCACTTACATATTGTGTTGTGAGATTGATTTGTGAGATGTGTTTGTGAGATTTCATGTGATCTTGGTTGATTAGGAACTATCTTGATAGTGTTAGATCCTTCAAATTGGTATCAGAGCGTAGTGTGTGGAAGCTCTTCTTCAACATCTTGGAGGCTCTCCATCATTTCTTAAGGTTTACTTTTCTTGTTTAATGTAAACTCAAGTGAAGGTATAAGTTCCTTTCTTTTGTGTTATTTTATTTTTTTGTTGAATCATGCTACTAACATATAAATTGCTATGTGTTATTTCTTTTGAGCATAATATGGCTAACAAAATCATAATTTTTTTTGAGCTAATCTCCTATGATTACTTACAATTTTTTTTCTTAATTACTACAAGTTTTTTAAGAGAAAAGGTTATTACTCAAAATGTGTGTAATATTACAAAGATAATATTACAAAATATGTTTAAATGCAATTTTGCTTAGCATTTTTTTTATTGTCAAAAACTAACCTTTTTTTAATTTTTTTTCAAAAGGGTTAATGAACAAAATTGCATTTTTTTGTGATATAATATCATATTTCAAAATACATACTTTTTGAACATGCATTTTTTTTCAAAAAAAAAAATATTGAAGTTTAAACTATTTTTTTAGTTGCTTTGTTTTTTTTTTTCTTACAATATATATTATTCAAAGGGTATCTCTCTTCCCTCTGTGGTGACTTAGCAACGGTGCCACAAAAAATGGTCTCTTGTGTGGCCCCCCCTCTAAGAGCGACAATGTTCTCCCATTTATTGTTGATTCATTGGAAGGCGATGCACCATCGATCTGCAAATCAAGTTTAACCCTTTGACCAAAATTGCTCAGGGCTGTGAGCCACCACTCCTTTGTCTTTCCCATCTTTGAAACCCTATACCCTAAAAGAACATGAAACCCTAGACTAATCTCATCGAATTCAGCCTCAAAATGTTCAAATTGGAGCCAAAAAATCAATAATAGAAGATATTGATGACTATCCCTATCTGAGAATCGTTGGAAAGAGGTATGAGAGGGGTTGTAGTGGATTTTGGAATGGAATTTTGAGGAGGAAAATGAAAGTTATACGATGGATTAAAAAAAAATTGACACTTAATGAAATAATTATCAGATATCATTAAATGCATTTAGGAAACGTATATTTTTTGAGGGCATTTAATTTTCTTTTTGCTTGAATTGCAAGCTATTTCCCTCCTAATCAATGCTTCTTTGTCCATTTTTGTTGTTGTTGTTATTATTATGATAAGACTAGCTTTATTTACATTTAGCAATTTTTTTAATACCTACAAGCATTTATTTCTTTAGAATGCTTGGGGTCAAAACAACAATAACTATGCATGGGTCTCTTTCTTTTTACTTGCAAGACTCAACTTAATTAATGCTAAGACCATTAATTTTACAAAACGTATACTCAAGGTCTGATTTTTCATGGCTATCTTCAATTATCTTGGGAAGGGTAAAATGTACTTTTTAGTTAAAGTATTTTTTTTTTTTTTTTTTACATTTTTACTTAAACATCTAGACATTATGTAATATTTTTTAATAAGCATTTGTTTGAGCGATCATTTTTAAGTAAAAAGAGGGAATATTTATGAATTTTTTACTTAAATTTTTAATGCATGTTTTATTTTTAAATACTTAGTACTTATCATTTAAACTTAACTTTGAAAGATAAAGTTAAGTAATTATGAAATATTCATGTCTTAAAATTGAATATTTTTAGAGATATATAAGCATGCAATAGTTTTTCCTTATTAGCATTAAAGGAAATTTTTTTTAAGTTATTAAGAGAAATCTTTATGATTGTTTACTTAATATTTTTTTTAACCTATGCAAATGAGGTATGCTCCTTTCTTATTGATGGAGACTTAATTTTTTTTACTTGTTAAAAACTTAAAATAATGGATACATGCTTAAGATTAGTACATAGTGCTTATTTTTAAGTAATGATTATTACTTAAAACCTTAAGTTATGATGCATTTTTTAAGATAATGCATGCTTATGCTTAGTACTTAAATACATGCTTAAAAGGATACTTATGCTTAAATAATGCATGATTAGTAATTAAATGTTTAAAATTAGAATTTTTTTAAATAATGCATGATAGGAATTAAAAATTTTTAGCACGTACATTTTTTTAAGTTAATGAGGCATGACTTAAAGATACATGCTGAGGACTTAGAAAATATTTTTTTTAGGTTATTAAGTATTAATTAATTCTTTATGTAACACTTAAAATTTTTAGATCCTTTATGCTTAGCACTTAAAATTTTTAAATAATGCATGCTAGGACTTAATTTTTGAAGTTGATACATGCTTAGTGCGTAAATGTCTTAAGTTAATGATGAGATGCATGCTTAGACTTAAATTTTTTTTTTTATGCTTATGAGTGACTTAATTTTTTGAGGAGAAATTTACTTCCTTATACAAGAATGGACTTGTGCAAATTACGAAAATGATATTTATCTTTTAAGTTAAAACTTATGAACCTATGTGAAGATGTCCTTTAGGGGTTAGTAAGCAAAACCCATTGGAATCTTAAGGTTCTATGTTATGAATGAATGATGATTAATTTATGCACTTTACTTCATGTTTAGCATTTTTTGCTTTATTTACTTATGCAAAAACCCAAACATTGATATGAGCAACCCCCTAAAATGAACATATCCGCACGTACATTCTGAAACATGACTTATTTGGGGAGCCATGAGGTGAGGATAGGCGGACTGGAGCCTTTAAGTTTGATGATCCAAGTGGTGAAAAGTTCATACTTCTCAATTGCCCCTAAGTCCTTTATTGGTCTGGACATAACTCTAGTAGGTGGATAGATATGTGTGTAGTGATACCACATATCCGCACGTCCATTTAGGGATTATCCTGATAACCTAGGAGGAAAACTTGAAACCTAATCAAGATTAATAATTTGGCCGATCCAATATACGTCATAACCTTGGAAAATAGTAAGTACTTCTCCTTATGAGAGTATAAACTAACCAAGGGGAACTGGTTGAGGATTGGTAATACTTGGGCTCCTCTTGTGCAAGCATCCGAGTGAAGGCCTAATTTTAGATAAGAAAACAAGCCTCAACAATATCACTCTACGATTCACGAGATGAGAAATAAATTTGGGTACTTGGAGTTATACAACATTTGCACTTAGAAAACATGTCTTTTATAAGAGTAACATGTATTATTTACTTCATTAAAACTTAACATTTTTATTTACTAAATCACATGCTTCCTACTTTCGAAATTATTATGTAGCAAACGAGAGAATCCTTTTTACCAAAACACATTCTCAATGGATCCAACTATGGGATTTGGGAACCATGGATGAGAGCAGAATTGCAGGCAAGGAAGCTTTGGAAAACTATGAATGAGAATATAGTACCTCCTACAAATGAGAAGGCACTTGAGGCATACAACAAAAAGAATGAATTGACAACCTCCATGATTTACCATGCAGTTTTAGATGATGTGCTCTTGATGATTTCCTCTTCTACCTTGGCAAAGGAAGCATGGGATAAGCTAAAGAAAATCTACCTTGGTACCAACTTTTCAAGAAGGTACACCATTCTACAAAAATTGCTTCAATCACGTCAAGGGGAAGATGAAAATGTGGCCATTTACTTGAACAAAATCATTGACCTAAAGATCCAATTTGTTGCTTATGGGTGCAATTTGATCAATGATGAGTTCATGGTCTTCATCATTATTCAAAGCCTTTCTTCAAAGTTCATTAACTTTGTGATAGTTATGGAAACAAGGATTGATGAAACAAGGATTGATGATGAAAAGGAATTCTTCTCACTTGAGAACCTTTCAAGGCACCTTTTGAAGCATGAGGAAACCCTTAACAATAAGGTGTTGATTTCTCCTAAGGATAATAATGTTGCTCTTAGAGCAACCAAAACTCCTTTCAAGAATAAATTCAACCATCAAAAGAGGTCTTATCCTTCTTCCTCCATAGGGTTTGAGAAAAGAGGCAATGGATACAACAACAACAGGAACAATGAAAACTACAACAATAATAAGAATAACAGCAGCAGTAGGAACAATGATAATAACAAATTCAAGCAAAGATATGGAAAAGACAAAGCAAACAATCCTTATCCCAAGGAAAATTTTGATGGAAAATATAACTATTATGGTATTTAAGGTCACAAAGAAGTTGATTGATACAAAAAGAAAAGAGATGAAAAATACAAAGGCAATGGCAATGTAAAGAACTTCAAAGGAAAGAAGAATGTTCATGCTAGTTTTATTATGGTGCTCTACTCCATGTCTCACACCTTGTTGTCTGAATGGATTGTTGATTCTGGTTGCACTAATCACCTATGATTTGAAAAAGAAAAGTTTGAGAACTTTCACAAGGATAGAAATGATGTGGTTGTGATAGGTGATAACTCCACTCTTGAAGTTCAAGGAATTGGGAGTGTGATAATTCACAGAAAGGTTCTTGATGATATGTTCTATGTTCCTAAACTTAGGATGAACCTTCTGTCAGTAATCCAAGTTGCTAGGAAAGGATACTCTTTTGAGTTCGAATCTCAATCATGGTGTATTAAGAAAGGACTTGCCACTTTGGTTAAAGGATCTATGAAAGATAATCTCTACATTGTGGATCAAGTTCCATCAAAGATGTGTCTTGCTATAAGTGTGTGTTCTAAAGGCAATATTTAGCACCATCATTTAGGGCACCTTAACCAAACCAAGTATATATCAGACATCTTGCAAAAGTTTGGAATGGAGGGGTGTAGATATGTTGCGATCCTAGTTTCTCCTAGAATCATTGTCACTCTGAGCTCTAATTCTCAATTAGCTGATGCTACAACTTATAGGCAATTGATTGGTAGTCTTTTGTATTTGACTATATACAGACCAAATATTACCTTTGTAGTGAATTTGATGGCTAGATTCATGCAAAAATCATATGTTAAGCACCTCAATGCTGTTAAGCAAATCTTGAGGTATGTTGCAGGGAATAAGGATCTTGCTCTCAAGTATTCTAGGTTGTCCTCATTTGTTCGGGAGATAGAGATGATAGAAAATCAACCTTTGCATATGTGTTTAGCATTGGTTCAGGTGCTATCTCTTGGGCTTCCAAGAAGCAACCTACTATCTCTCTTTCCACCATAGAAGCTGAGTATCGTGCCATGTCTGTTGCAGCCCAGGAAGCCATTTGGCTAAGGCATATTTTAAAAGAAATTGGGTATGAACAAGGTGGCTCATTGTTAATTTATTCAAATAATCAATCATCTATTTCCTCAGCTAAGAATCCTATGTTCCATCAAAGAACAAAACATGTGGAAATCCATGCCCATTTTATCAGGAGAAGGTTCTTGATGGCATCATACACCTGGAGTATTATCCATCCACCTTGAACTCCATTGATTTATTCACCAAGCCCGTCCTAGAAGCTCAATTTTGTAAGCTTAGGGATGCTATCAGGTTGGTGAAGTTGCCCTCAAGGGGGAGTGAAGTTTGAATTCTTGTGTTTGAATTCATGTCTACAATGACAACTTCACCCCTAGGAGGATTATGTGCTATATAGTGTTGATTTTATTATATACCTTCGTGGTAAGTTGGCTCTGCATGAGGAACTTGTTGTATAAACTTTTAGAGCAAAAAGATTGGCCAATCTAGCACTATTTAGTTATCCATGTGTGAGGAACTCTTATGTGTTTTTTTGGCATAGTTCAATTATCCATATGCGAGGATCTCTTATGTGCATTTTGATTTGCTCTGCACTGCTTAGTTATCCATGTGCGAGGAACTCTTATGTGCATTTTGGCACTATTCAGTTATCCATATGCAAGGAACTCTTATGTGCACTTTGTATTGCTTTGAACTATTCAGTTATCCATATGTGAGGAACTCTTATGTGTCTTTTGGCACTATTCAGTTATTCATATGTGAGGAACTCTTGTGTGTATTTTTTTGAGCCCTACTTTGTATTGATAATCAACACATGTTTTATATACAATAGGTGACTATGAGTGTTTGGCATGGCATATTTGTGATGACTTATAGTGCAGCATTGATCAGTTCATGATGGCATTTATGTGATTCATCTATCCTTGTTGATATGAATATAATGCATCTAACTGATCTTATTTTTGAGCTACTTATGACTTGCAGGTTCCTTTGAGATTGTAGGTTACTTACCTTAGATATGCAGGCTCTTGGAGACTCTTTATGACTTCCAGTTGGATGACTACTTCATGTACAATGAAATCGGTTGTAGTTTATAATTGTATTTGATATAGTAGTGAGTCTCAAACTAGATCTTTCTTTCTTCACAAATATGTAAAAAGTTCTCATCATCATTGTATATTTTGGAGGAGAACTCTCTTACTTTCACTTCTTCTTCTCTCTCCTTGCTCTATCCCAATATTGCATTAAGGGGGAGTGTTGGAATGTATAATGCATTATTGTAAAGGTTTCTATAAATCCTACATGTAATTTCACTAATAGTTAAAGGTATCATTTGATACCTTAAGTATTTAAGTGAATATGATAATGTAACTTGTCCTACACTCCATGTCATGAGTATGCCCCTTGGGTACAAGGATGTGCATGTCATGCTTTTGTACATTGGATAAAAGGGTGATTAAAAGAGGGTTTTGGCCTATAAATAGAAGGTTCCCTCTTTGTTATTACACACCAATTGTGGAGTAAGGTTATGCTTGAGGATAGTGGTTAGGAGAAAGAGTAGGAGGATTGTAAGAGAGTTGTATTTGTGATTAAGAGAAAGATCTAGTTAGTGGATGTAATCCTAATTGGAGGAACCACTTACATATTATGTTGTGAGATTGCTTTGTGATATGTGTTTGTGAGATTTCATGTGATCTTGGTTAATTAGGAACTATCTTGATAGTGTTAGATCCTTGATAATGATCTGATCCTAGGAATTAGGGTAATACGACCTTGAGAAGCATGGTGGGCCAACAAATAACTGAAAGCTTTAGCTACCAACAAAAAACGAGAAGGGGCCAAAGGACACCCTTGGTGGATAGAAAAGGCAAGAGTGATAGCTTGATATTGAGACTCATTCATTGTAAGAATAAAATAAGCATCTTAGAAAAGCATTTAAATAGAGTAAAGATATAAAGGACCAAACCCAAGATCCTTCAGCATGTTAAGAATGAAATTCCACTCAACCCTATCATAAGCTTTTTCAAAATCAATTTTAATAAATAAGGCTTCTTTACCAAACTTATGAGTCCATTCCATACCTTCCCAGACTATAATGACATTGTCCAAGATATACCTCCCTTTAACAAATCCTATTTTCTCTGGCTGAATGATAAGAGGAAGAATTGACCTAAACTTGAGAGTAATGGCTATAACAATGATCTTATAGCTGACATTCAACAAGGTGATTGGCCTCTAGTTGGTAATCACTTTAGGATCTCCATAATTTTGTATGAACTTAATATTTCCTTTGTTAATGATTGCTCCTTGAGAACCCAACAAAATGGATTCTTTATATACATGTAAAAGATCATGCCCAACCATGCCCCAGAAGGCCTTGTAAAATTCATAGGGGAAGCCATCAATACCAAGGGCTTTATCTTTGGCCATTTGAGCCAAGGAAAATTTAAGATCCTTAAGGGTGAGAGGAGAGTCACAACAATCTCTCTAAGCTTGGGATATCTTTAGAGGTATGGCACTACAACACTCATTCATAGCCTATTGGTGAGCATCACTAAATGGTTGAGAGGCAAAAACACCCTGATAGTGATTAACAAATGCTTGAATAATATCAAGAAAGTGGGTCAATCTATCATCATTTAATTTTAGGGCCTTAAATTAAGTGGAATGAATAAGGGGCTTGAGCTTTTTAAAAAACTCCTTAGTAACTCTGTCACCAACTTTGAACCATTTAAGCCTAGCTTTAAGCTGAACCCCTTTGGCTTCATAAAGATCAACTTTCCTTATCTCATGAAGAAGATCAACAACATGATCTTGAACCAAGTAGTTAAAGGGATTCTTCTTCAAAGTTTAGAAGTTATAGTAATCTCAACTCTGAAAGCTGAGTTAGATTTCTGGCACCGCTTAGCAAACTCAACTCCAAGAGTTCGAAGAACTTTGGTAGTTTTAGATATGACATAGTTCCACTAATGAA
>Ga0115851_100848_pt1 | contig 15171 bp, 24 predicted proteins | sample InSIn2gowninarea_FD_83865 | JGI IMG/M metagenome (GOLD analysis project Ga0115851, IMG submission 83865)
TCGCAAATGATGTCAACAGAAAAGGATTAATATGTCTGAGCTTCGATCTAAAAGATTTCACCCTTGGTTTTAAAGGAATCTTATGTTGAATAATCTTGGTATCATAAGTCTTTAAATCTTCATAAGACCATGCAAAAACATCCACAAATTTCTTAAAAAGACTCACATACCGTTGTTTAAAATGTTCTGGAACATTTTTGGCTAGTCTTACCATTTTGGGTTGTTGATCTGTTCCCAGATTACATTCTTCAAGATCTTCCTCCAAATCTGCTTTCTTTGGATTCATTCCAACATCATTTGAGAAAGAAGTTAAGAAGTTATTAGATGCAAAAATAATTGTTCCTTTAACGTATTCAAATTGGGTAGCAAATTTGGTTCCTGTAAAGAAGACGAATGGAGAAATTAGATTGTGTGTTAATTTTTGAAATTTGAATAGAGCATATTTGAAAGATAATTATCCTCTTCCTAAGATGGATCATATTTTACAAAAGGTGACTGGTTCTTACAGGTTACTAATGATTGATGGTTTTTCTGGTTATAATTAGATTTCAATGGATAAGGAGGACCAGAACAAAGCAACATTCACAACTCCTTGGGGAACTTTTATGTATTCTAAAATTCCTTTTGGATTGATGAATGCGTGGGCCACATTTCAGAGGGATATGGACATAGATTTAGTAGGAGAAAAAGATAAGTTTGTTGTCATTTATTTGGATGATATTTCTTTTTCTCAAAGTCAGATGAAGAAAATTTGGAGCATCTACAACAAATTTTTGAAAAATGTAGAAGGTATGGTCTATCATTGAATCCTAAGAAATCCCATTTTTCTTTAAAAGAAGGAAAGCTGTTGGATCATATTGTATCAAAAGAAGGAGTTAATATAGATCCAAGTAGAGTAGAAGAAAGCAAGAAAATACCACTCCCTAGAAATAAGAAGGAAATTCAAAGTTTCTTAGGGAGGATAAATTTTCTTAGGATATTTGTTCCCAATTATGCAGAGATTACAAAAGGCATTACTGATATGCTAAAGGAAGGTGTTGAAGTGAAATGGAATTCAATTGCTAAGGAATCTTTTTCTAGATTTAAAGTGGCACTTCAAGAATCCCCTTTATTAGTAATCCCAGACTATAAAAATCCTTTTCAATTGTTTTCTTTTGCTTCTGCTTCTACTATTGCAACACTACTTTTACAGAGAAATGAAGAAGGAAGGGAACAACTAGTGGCTTTCTTTAGCAGAGTATTGAGAGACGTAGAGCTAAAGTATAATATTTTGGAAAAGGAGGCTTATGCTTTAGTCAAAGCACTTAAGGCTTTCAGGGTTTATATTCTTCAATCTCAAGTAACTGCATATGTTCCAAATGCTACTATAAAATATGTTTTGTTCAGGGTGATATAGAAGGAAGGAGAGGGACATGGATAGAAAAGATACAAGAACATGATTTGGATATAAAGGCAACTAAGTTAGTAAAAGGGCAGGGTTTGGCAAATATCTTGACAGAAACAAATTGCCAAGCTATGGGAATCAATTTGCTGACTGAAGTTGAGAAAGACAGTAATAATGCAGAAGAAGATGAAGAGGTAAATGAAGGTAAGAAAGAAAACTCTAAGGATATAGTTCAATATAAATACCTGTGTTCTAATTGGTACAAGGACATTGTCCATTATTTATGTTTTCTTTGCTGTCCTCCCAATTTGAATAGATCAAAATACAAAGCTTTGAAAGGTAAAACTCAGAAATATATCTTAGTTAATGGAAAATTGTATTAGAGGGATCCTGGTGGTGTTCTTCTACTTTTTCTGACAAAAGGGGAAATTATTGAAATAGTGAATGAATATCATGGCTGTTTCTATGGCAGTGCTTATGGGTGGAAAGTGACAACCCATAAGATTTTGAAAGCTGGTTTTTTCTGGCCTTCTCTATTTTCAGATGTTTAAAGTTTGGTAAGGGGATGTCAAAAGTGTCAAATGTTTGTTGAGAAAAAGAAGTTAGCACCATTTCCTTTAATTCCTGTCTTTATAGAAGAACCTTTTAGATAGTGGGGATTAGATTTTGTGGGAGAAATAAATCCAACATCAAGTGGGCAATATAAGTGTATTTTGACAGGCACAAGTTATTTTACTAAATGGGTAGAAGTAGTACCAACAAGGAAAGCAAATGATTTGGTGGTGATTAAATTTTTGGAGGAAAATATTTTTAGCAGATTTGGATGTCCTAAAAGGTTAGTGGCAAATAATGCTGAAGTTCTTAGGTTTGCTAAGTTACAAGATCTTTGTCAAAAATATAATGTGATACTGTCTCATTGGACTACTTACCACCCTTAGGGGAATGGGTTAGCAGAGTCATCAAACAAAACACTGGTGAGGATACTTAAGAAGACCATTGTAGAAAATCAAAAGAATTGGGATACCAAATTGAAATTTTCTCCATGGGCAAGTCGAGTAACCCCAAGAAGGTCTACTGACAAATCACCATTTGAACTTGTTTATGGTATGACTACATTATTTCCTAGTTAGTTAATAAAGCCCGTGGCCTTATTAGTCCAAGATATACAAGAAGAATTGAGCCCTCTGGTGAGAAGGATGAATCGGTTGATTGCAATTAATGAAAACATGGAGAAATTCATGGAAAATTTGATTGGTTATTAGCATAAAACGAAGATGATTTTTGACAGGAAAGCTAAAGATATTATTTTTCAGCCTGGTGATCTAGTTCTCAGATGGGATACAAGAAGGGGAGACAAAGGAAAACATGGTAAGTTTGATCCTTTGTGGTATGGTCCTTTTAGAATTGTAGAGTCAAAGTCAAACAACACATTCATTTTGGAGAATTTAGATGGTGGACTGCTACAACTGCCAGTGAATGGGCAGTACCTTAAACACTATTTCCAGCACTAACCAGTTTTTTCCAATTATTATATATATCGGAGTGTCCATTGTAAGAATGCCGGTGAGTTATTCATAGTAATGTGTGATGTTACAATTTGACTGCATGCCGAGGTGAAGGCACTAATCTACAGTTCTTAGCGTTCTTTTTCTTAAAAACACTATCCTGAAGTGGAGCCAGATGTTGTAACCTGTTTTAAATTTGATGTACATATTAAACGTAAGTGTAAAAAAGAAAAAACCAAATATTGAAAAGGGAAAAGAAAATGTCAAATACTTTTGTTATTTGATTAAACTACGTTATTATAGTTTATCAAAGTCTTTGCATTACTAATATCTTGTATTTATAAAGTTTATTGCAATAAATTGAGTCGGAAGGTGGGATCCCGCAGTGACAGTCGGAGGTGTTAAAGTGTAAGCGGGTTGGTGATGCACAAAAGGTAGAAAGAATGAGACCCACCCAATAGAGAAAACTTGAAAACATAATTAAGCCGAAGGTTAACAAAGGCAGTGCCCCAACAAAGATTTTTGTTGGGCTTGTTGACTTTTGAATGAACGATGTAGATTCACTGCAGGGGCACCACCCAGAAATTGGTCTAGTACAGAGTAGTCCCCCGGCGGTGATGACAACAAGTGAGCCAGCTAATTCAACTTTCATTCTCCATGTCACATCCCTTGTCTAGCTGTCATCCAAACTGTCAAGTCCTCCATTTAATTCGGTCATTTCCCACGATGGAATCTAATGCCATTTTTCCCTCCTATGAATTTTTTAATTCCACTATAAAAACGTTTTCTTAGCTTTTGCTCAGTACATTGTCTTATTGTTCATTGCCAAGAAAATCAAAGTCCAGCTTACATCTGAGTCAGCCTCATCACCAATACCAGGTATTTAACCATAATCAACCACTTATCTCTTAAAAATGACCAAGAAATCTGTTTTAGCCGGTTCATCCTCACACATCCCGCTCATGGATACTTAAAGAGACATATTTGATGTTTCTTTCCCTGTCAACCACCATGAATTCTACCAACATGTCGAGTTAAACCAGTCCAATTCCCCAATTTATGCTGCAATGATAAAATTTGGTTTGTTGACAGCCTTTTTCCCTCAAACATACCTATTCCCTGAGTTTATTCATTGGCTAGTTTTAGCAATGTATCCTCAAAGGTGTTTTGTGATAAATGGGCTGGGAGAAAGTGTTTCTCAAGTGTCTTCTCTTCTAATTCAAAAAGAATTCTGCTATCCTTCAATAGAGTCTTACTTGTCTTTCTCCGAAGAATCATTGACTACTTATTTTGAAGAATTATCTGAACTAGAGTCTGCTATAATTCACTTGTATCTAATGACTAATGGAAAACAATTCCCTGTAGATTGTAGCCACTTTCCCTTGGATATTTTTGACGAAGTTGTAAGACCAGTTCTTCAGGTATTGACCAGAATTTTAGAGAAAGAGGACACTGTAGTAGTTGACAGAGTAGTTTTAGGAATGTTTGCTGTAATGATGAAGCTTGGGGTTGTATTGGATATACCAACCTATTGTAAAAAATAAATCAATGTCCAGTTCATGAATTTCACTCTTACCAGTTGTTTTAGGTTTCCTTCACTTGTAACATATTTATTCCTTTATTCCAGTGTTGAGAAATTCATGCATCCAGGGTTAAATATTATGGGCACCCTCAAGCATAAACAATCAATGTTTTTCTGGACTGATATAATAAGAATTGATGCCAGAAATGAAGGTCTGTACTATTTTGCCTCCTCTTTCCCTTCTATTGTATATTCAATCATTAATAGTTCACTTGCACCAGCTTTACTCCCTAAAGTCCAATATTTCCTTCAAGTGAGTAAAGATGTCAAAGTTGGATATTGGTTTTCTTTCCAGGATCATGTAGAAATAAGGTTATACGGAGCTGAGTTTGAACCGTACAGATCACCAAATTTTGTTCCAATGATGATGTTTTCTCTTGAATTCATTAGATAGAGTCTGAATGCGGATCAGGTACATTTTGTACCTACAAAGAAGGGACTCATTTTAAAGTTGCCTAGGACTGTTGGACCATTCATTGTAAATACTAGGCAAACAACAGATGAAGTCCATAAACTGTTAGAAGGAATGAATTTGTTACTAGAAGAGAAATGGGCTTATGATCGATATCATATAATTTCAAATAGGAGGATAGAAAATGGACATTCTCCTTTTGTGCATGAGTCAAACTAGAAATTGAAAGACTGGAAAATGGATGGCAATCAACTCCTTTGGGGAATATAGAGATTAAGACCCCTCTTGCTACTAAAAAGAACATGAAGAGAAGCATGTTAGAGGTAGTTAATTTAGAGGAAGAGGAGGAAAGAACAATAAAAAGGGAAAATATGTCTGAAGAGGCTAGTGCATTAGTAGCTCCCAGTATACATTTGCAGTTAGGGAAAATTTTTGTACTCCTTCTTCTCTAGTTTCAGGGGAACCTTCTCAAGATTTAGTTTCTATGATCAAATAGATGTTTTTGAAGGTGGAGGAGAGAAATAATAAAATCAGAGAAAACATGGAATACCAATAAGAAGCTCAGGTATCTTTTGAACATCAGACAAGGCTGCTATTAGCTATGGATTCAGAGAAAAGTTAGCTAAAATTTGCTCTTTCTCATCCATAATCATTATTAGTAACATCTGCAGTAGGGTTCAAGACTGCCAATTTGATAGTGGATGGAAAGAGAATTCCATTACCTGATAAAATTAATATGCATATGCAAACTGGACAACTAATTTTTCGCGATTTGTATAAATCTGCTTCAGCTTCTTCCAAAGCTGAAAATATGTTGGAGAAAGTGGTAAACCAACTGAAGTTGGAGAAATAAAACACCAAAGCTCTTCATATCCAAAATGAAGAGCTGAAAAATATAATTGTAAAAATTGGTGTAAATCTAGAGGATAGGTCCGCAATTTAGAAGTTGCTATAGAGTGCTGATATAAAGGTTCAAAAACTTAAGAAAAAGTTGAATTTGCCTTCAGTAGAACTTCCCATGGCTTCAGAGGTAGCAGGAGTTGAGAAAGAAAATGAATTACTAGTACAAGAACTTTTACAAATGGTTGAGGAGATAGTGAAGTTGAAGGAAGTGAATCTTTCTTTACAACAAAAGATTGATTCACATGTATGCATAATTGTGGTTGCAAAAAATTCAAAAGCTGAGAATTTGACTCAAGTTAGGACTGAGTTGCACATTACTGAGAATGAGTTGAAGAAGAAAAATACATATTTAGAAAATGTTGTGAAAATAATTAAAACAACTGAGTAGGAGATGTTTATGACCAAGGAGACTGCAGAAAAATACAGAAGGGACTTCCAGGCTGCTCAGCAAGAAATCAAAGAATTGAAGGAGAAAGTGAAAGGAAATATATCCCTACTACAAGCAAGATAAATATTGTGGAATGATATAATCAATACTAAAAAAAGTTTCAAGTGGTTCCTAACTATCATTGAATAGGAAAAGATCATTGTGAGAGACTTAGAAGAAGTCATCCTCAGTAATAAGTAGAAGTTGCAGAATAGAGCCCAATTTGCTAAGAAGTTAATTGAATTCTTAAACTCAAAGTCTACACAGGAGATGAAAGAGTTTGGGATAAAATACATGACAAAGTAGGTAATGGAGATAAACAAGATGATATTAAAAAATGCCAATAGGAAAGGAGCAGAGAATAAATTGATGGAGATCAAAGAAGCAGTGATGAGTTTTGATATTAATTTTGATAAAAGAACAAGGGCTGGCTTGCCATCCTGTTGGGATCAACAAAACAATTTTTTATATTGGGAACGATATGAAACATTACTGGTAGAAGCAAAAAGTTAAATTAACTCTACACATGAAAAGACTGCAGTCATAAAGGGAGCTACAGTTGTAAACTATCTTCATAAATATTTTCAACTTGTCTGGATGATGAAGACTCTATTTATTGAGAAGCCTACATACAACATAATCATAGACTTCAGGATAGCACATGTTAAGTTTATAAATTCTCCAAGCACAGGTACAAAGATCTAGAGGAAGACCAGAGAATGGATGTCACCACAAGATGCTACTACAGAAGCAGAACCCTTTACTGCTCCAGAATCTCAGATTGTTTGAGATGAAATGTTCACTTTTAGAAGTTGTTTATTTTCAAGTCATGCAATTTTTATATTTCAATGTAATGTTGAATAGTCATGTAGTTAGGATGTTGACTGTTCTGATAACTATCTTTTTGAAAAGTTTGTATAAATGTATCTCAAAAAAATGAAAAGAGGTTCCAAATTTTTGCAATACCTAAGAGAATATCACTTTGTACTTTGATCTTCAATTTAATGATAAAGAAAGCTTGCAGTGATTCCAGAAATTGTTGGGTTTCATTTGTTTTCCTGTGTCATATTATGCATGTTCTCTTCATTGAAAGAATTGAAGCAGTCTAATATTCTTTATTTATAGTTAATGGTTATAATTCTATGTAAATTTAGAGGGTAAAAAGATCCTTAAAAACAATGCTGACAAGTATGACAGACACAGAATGGGATATTCTCGACAGAAAGGCACTTGAAACAATACGACTGTGCCCAGCGGCATCGGTAATGTTTAATATTTCAAAGGAAACGATAACAGAGGGTTTAATGTCGGCATTGGAGAAATTATATGAAAAACCCTCGATCCTAAATAAGGTATTTCTTATGAAGCATTTATTTAATATGAAGATGTTAGAAGGTGGATCTGTTGCTAATCATTTAAATGAATTTAATATAGTTACCAGTCAGTTAAGTTTTGTAGGGGTAAATTTTGATGATGAAGTTAGGGCTTTGTTATTTCTGTGCTCATTGCCAGAAATTTGGAATGGTTTAGTTATGGCCATTAGTAACTCTGTCTTTTGATCTAGTACTTTAAAGTCTGATGATGTTGTCGGTGCAATCCTTAGCGAGGAAATGCGATGGAAAAGCTCCGGTGGGACATCAGGTAATGCTTTAATTGCAGAGACTAGGGGAAGAAAAATGGAAAGAGGAAAGAGCCCAAGATATCACAATAAGTCAAGGAAAGGCAGATCCAAGTCCAGATCAGGGATAGTGTGCTAGAAATGCACGAAGAAAGGACACCTGAATAAAGACTGCAAGTCTCGGAAGGGAAAAGAAGGAGACATGCAACAAGAAAATAATCATGAAGCGAATGTGATAGGTGATGTGTTGCAAGATGATTTTATTCTTTCATTAGAAAATATTATTGATGCCTGGGTTGTAGATTCAGGGGCATAATTCCATGCCACACTTGATAGGAAACACTTTCATGATTATGTTCAAGGAGATTTTGGACAAGTTCGATTGGGTGATGATAAACCCTGTAAAATCATTGGAATTGGTACAATTTTCATAAAACAATAGAATGGAAATCAATGGCTATTGAAGGAGGTAAGGCATGTTCCAAATTTGAATAAAAATCTGATTTCAATAGGGATGTTGGGAGGTGTAGGTTGTGTAACAAATTTTACAGATAAAACCTGGAAGGTCACTAAAGGAGCCCTGGTAATAGCAAAAGGAGAAAAGGTTGGTACATTGTATTTATGCAATGGTATTTCTAATTTTGTTAATGTTTTAACCTCTATAGGATAAGATACGACATTGTGGCATCATAGGCTCGGGCACATGAGTGAGAAGGGGATGCAAATTCTTCACTCAAGAAAATTGTTGCTAGGTTTGAAGCATGTTGATTTAAAATTATGTGAGAATTGTGTTTATGGAAAACAGAAGAGAGTCAGGTTCCTCAGAGTTGGGAAAGAAAATAAGAGCAAAAAATTAGAGCTTGTGCATACAGATGTATGGGGACTTTCTTAGGTATAATTTCTTGGTGGGTCTTGTTATTATGTTACTTTTATTGATGATGCAACAAAACAAAAGCCTGGATTTATTATATTCGAAATAAATCTGATGTATTTGATACTTTCAAGAAATGAAAAGCTTTGGTTGAAAATGAGACAGGAAAAAGGTTGAAGTGTCTCAGATCATACAATGGAGGTGAATATTGTAGCAAAGAGTTTGATAGGTATTTTTCAGAGAATGGAATTCGTAGAGAGAAGACAGTTCCAGGAACACCACAAGAAAATGGTGTGTCAGAAAGGATGAACATGACAATCATGGAGCGTGCAAGGTGCACGAGATTGCATGTAGGATTTCCTTTACAATTTTGGGCAGATACTATAGATACTCCTGTTTATCTAATAAAAAGAGGGCCTTCAAGTTCCTTGGATCGTGGTATTCTAGAGGAGGCATGGATAGGTGAAAAGGTAAACTACTCATTTTTAAAGACTTTTGGTTGTGAAGCCTTTACCCACATTAATAAAGAAAATAGAACAAAGCTTGAGGTAAAATCAAAGAAATGTACCTTTATTGGATATGGTGTTAATGATTTTTTTATCGCTTTTATGGTTATGAAAAACACAAAATCATTTAGCAGCAAAGATGTCATATTTAACGAAAAGGTTTTATATAAGGATCAGATGCGGGAAAAGAAACAGGAAAAAGGAAACATAGAATACATAGTGCTTGATGAGATCACAGAAAAAGTAAAGGTGCCTGAAAATCATAATGATCAATAGCCAAAACAACAACAACAACCACACAGTAATAACCACCTCAAATGCCTGAAAGTGGTGTTAGAAGATCTACCAGAATAAGTAGACCCCTTGAACGATACTCTCCTTCATTATATTATGTATTGTTGAGTGATTTTGGCGAACTAGAATGTTATGAATAAGCAGTGCAGGTAGAAACTAGGAAGAAGTGGGAGCAAGCCATGAAAAAAGAGATGGACTCCTTAGCACATAACCAGACTTGTGACTTAGTCAGGTTTCTTGCAGGTAAAGCATCATTACAGAATAAATGGGTTTACAGGTTGAAGGAAAAAGATGGAGGTAGAAAAAGGTATAAAGCTAGACTTATGGTGAAGGGGTTTGCACAAAAAGAGGGTATAGACTTTGATGAGATATTTTTTCCTGTTGTTAAAATGACTTCAATCAGAACTATTTAAGTCTAGCATCAGCTAAAGATTTGCATCTTGAGCAGTTAGATGTAAAGACAACCTTTCTCCATGGGGTTTTGGAGGAAGAGATATATGCAACAACCACAAGGATATGAGGTCAAAGGGAAGGAGAAACTAGTGTGCAGGTTGGAGAAGAGCTTGTATGGCTTAAAATAGGCTCCAAGGCAGTGGTATCCAAAATTTGATAGGTTTATGTCTGAGCAAGGTTATACTAGATGTCATTCTGATCATAGTGTTTATCTCAAAAGGCAAAATGATGACAACTATATTATATTGTTATTGTATGTAGATGACATGCTTGTTGTAGGTTCTAACATGTAGGAAATAAATGTGCTCAAAAAAAAATTGGCAAACTCATTTGCAATGAAGGATTTGGGTGATGCAAAACAAATCCTTAGTATGAGAATAACTAGAGATAGGAAGAATCGAAAATTAACATTGTCTCAGAGTGAGTACATACAAAAGGTGTTGAAAATATTTAATATGCAGAATGCAAAACCAGTTAGTATACCTTTGGCTAGCCATTTCAAATTAAGTAAGGAGGGGTGTCCCAAGACTCAGGAAGAAATGACTTGTATGTCTAAAGTTCCATTTGCATTAGCAGTTGGAAGCTTAATGTATGCAATGGTTTGCACAAGGCCTGATATTGCACACGTTGTGGGAGTTGTAAGCAGGTACATGAACAATCTAGGAAAAGAACATTAGATGATGGTGAAGTGGATTCTCAGGTATTTGAGAGGTACCAAAAATCAAGCATTATGCTTTGGTAGTTCAAACAGTGCTCTACAAGGATATGTTGATGCATATATGGCGGGTGATAGAGATATCAAGAGGAGAAAAATAGGGCATGTGTTTAATGTAGGTGGAACAACTGTTAGTTGGGTTTCAAAACTACAAAGTGTTGTTGCACTCTCAACAATGGAAGCAATGTTGCTACTGCAAAGGCTAGTAAAGAAATGATTTGGTTACAAAGGTTTTTGGATGAATTGGGTAAGAAGCAGGAGTTAGGCAGGTTATACAGTGACAACCAGAGTGCCATACATCTTGCAAAGAACTCTGCATTTCATTCCAAGACTAAACGTATACAGCTCAAGTACCATTTCATACGGCCAGTGTTAGAAGATGGAACGTTGAAGCTGAAAAAGACACACACCAGCTAGAATCCTGCAGATATGTTAACAAAAGTTGTAACCAGGGAGAAACTGAGACTCTGCTAAGTTTCAATTGGTCTTCAAGTATGATGAAGAAGATGAGAAACAACCATGTCCAAAGTGGAGTCATTTTCCATCAAATGAAGTAGCGATGGAGTTTCTATAATCAGTCTCCAAGTGGGAGATTGTTGGGTGTGGAGCCTGGTTATCTTCTTTATTTAGAGGTATCGCCACATTGGACCCCAGTTTGTAATGTGGAAGAAATGCCGCTAGGGGGGGTCAATGACAATTATTTGGAGCCCCCCTTGGAGGGGTATTAGGGGCAATGCCCCCGAAGCTAAAAATAGATGTAAAATTGCCTTGTAAAATGTTGTAATTTCGTAGTCAATCTGGGCCGTTCATTAGGTTGAGATCTGATGGTAGAAGTTATGTTTAATTTAGGTTTTTTTCCCTAGAAGGCAACCCCTCGCTATATATGAGGGAATTTTATTGCATCTATGTAGATCCGTATTCTGACTGAGAAAGAGAGAGGAGATTATGTGAGAGAGAAGAGGGAATTACAAAGGATTTGCTGTAGGTTGTATTTCTTCAGTTTGATGGATAATATAAAAGGAAGGACTGGCTGTTTCTCCATGGACGTAGCGCAAATTGGGTGAAACACGTATATCTGTGTCTCTCTTGTATTATTTGTTTTATGTGTTTATATTTCTACAATATATTTGATGTGTTCCACTTCTCTGTAATATATATTTTCTAGCAGTTTGACACTATCATCTTGGGTACTCCATGTAATTGAAAAATTTCCTTCATGAGGATATTAGCAATTTATGCCATACCATAAATAGATTGTAATGGTATGAAATGGACTGCCTTAAGGTGTCCACTACTACCATGATTTATTTGTGCTATCTCTTGTTCCTTAGTAGTCCTGTAATAAAATATAAATAAATTATTTCCCATCTCCACTAAAGGATAGGTAGTGGATTCAATAGCCCGACAGGGTGTTGATGTTCAACCTTTACCTATTGACACTCTATACATTTTGATAAATATTCATCCACTTCCTTCTTCATACCCAACTAGAAAAAATTCTTTCTTAATTATGTAACCATATTTTGGTACCCATGATGTCCTACATATGGTTTCTTATGATTTTCATCTAGTATCATTTGTTTCAAGGCATTTACATTTGGAACATACAATCATTTTCTATAAAGCAACAAATTTTTAGAATTTTTTGTATAAATAGGGATGTTAATCTACTGTAATTTTTGCTTAATTTCCACATATTTAGGGTCACTCTTTATCGATTTTTTGATTTTTTCTATCAAATCTATACTAACAATGCTAACCGACACTTCCATTAGAGTGTAGGCATGTCTGTTCAACACATATGCTATCTTGTTTTCTTTCCCTTTTATGTGTCTAATGTCGAACTCAAACTCACTAGGAAACGCCATCCACCTTACTTTTTGGGCATTAATATCTAATTGGTTGAAAACATATTTTATATTGATATGATCAGTTACCAAAGTGAATTTCTTCCCTAGCAAATAATGCCTCCACATATTTAAGGCATGTATTACAATGACTAGCTCTAAATCATACATGACATAATTCCTTTCGTGTGTATTTAGTTTTCTAGACTTTTAAGCTATCACCAAATTGTCTTGCATTAACTCTCCCCCTAGTCCTTCCATACATGCATCGGTGCAACCTGTAAATTCTTTATTTGGATATGCCAATTTTAAAATGGGAGCTACCGTGAGTAGCTGTTTCAACTTATCAAAACTTTCTTGAAATTTATTAGTCCATTCAAATTTTACTCCTTTTTTCAATAAGGATGTGATAGGATATGCTAGTTTCAAGAATTCCTCTATAAAACTTCTGTAGTATCCTGCGATTCCCATAAAACATCGGACAACATAAACATCCTTTGGTATGGGAAAATTTACCATAGCCCTAACCTTCTCAGGATCAACCACTAGTCCTTCCCTTGAAATGATGTCCCCCAAATCTTGTATTCTATTTTTATAGAATTCACATTTACTAAATTTGGCATACAATTGATGTTTCCTTAGAGTTTGCAACAACAATTTTAAATGTTCCTTATGTTCCTCTTCATCATTGGAATATACTAGAATTTCGTCTATAAACACCAACACAAATTTGTCTAAATATTAACTGAATATACTGTTCATCAGGCACAGAAAGGTTGTTGGGACATTAGTAAGGCCGCACAGCAACACTATAAACTCGTAGTGACCATATCTAGTTTTGAAGGCTGTCTTATAAATATCTTCATTTCTGATTATCAATTGATGATATCTAGTTGTTAAGTCAATATTTGAAAAAATAGTTGCCCCCTTACTTGATCAAATAGATCATCAATACCAATGGATATTTGTTTTTTACAGTTAACTTGTTCAATTTTCGATAATCAATGAAAATTCTAAACGTGCCATCCTTCTTCTTGAAAAATAACACACCCGCCCCCCACAATGACACACTAGGTGTAATATAACCTTTGTCCAGTAGTTCTTGTAGCTGCATTTTCAACTTTAGTAATTTAGGTGGGTTTATTTGGAAAGGCACTCTAGACATTGGAGTTGCATTGAGTACCAAAACAATGGAAAATTCTATATCCATGTGAGGGGAAAACCGAGAATTTCCTCTAGAAATACATCACGAAACTCCTTAATAATTGAGAGGGTGTCTAATTTGGATTCTTCTCCTTGCTGTTTACTTATTTCTACATGAACCATAAATAATTGACATCATTTCCATGCGCATTCATTTGGAGGGTTGAGATTTGTCTAAATGATATGGGTTTTGGTATGCCTTGTATTATTTGAGTTTGTCCCTATTGATTCACACAACTCACTTTTTTTTTAAACAGTTAATAATGCCCCCCTTCTTTTCTAACTAGTCCATGCATATTACAATGTCATATGATCCTAAGGGAAGTACATTAAGATTTATCCATGTAAGATAACCATTTAAATCAAGATAACATTGCTTTACTTGGTTGGTTGCCTTTATTTTCATGCCAATTGCTAATTGCACCAACTAGACAACTTTATATTTTTCAGATTTGAGTTTATATTTTTCTACTACCTATGGACCAATGTAGCTTATGCTAGCCCTTGGATCAATTAAAACATAAACACGTTGGTTGGAAATAATTCCTTCAATCTCAATCATTGTTGATTGATGTTCTGCTTGTCTATCCTCCAAAGCTGCACTTATCCTAGGAATATTCCTGGCAATATCATATACTGTGGTGGCTTCATGAATTTCTTGGATATTTTGGACAGATATGGGATTATGCGGACAACCCCTCAACAAATGAGGTTCTCCACACCCCTAGCACCTTAGTGGTTACTTTTCCTTACCCCCACTAATCTTCTTACTATTCAACTCCATAGGTCTTGACCCAACTTGCGAATGTGCTGGTTGATTTACATTTCCCTTGTTGAATTCATTCTTTGATGATCCTTCCCAATTTTTTTTAAGTAAGCAGGATTCTATAGTTTTGCTCCAATTGCAGATTTAGATTTGTCCTTACTATGCCAAAACTTGGTGTTGTCACCCTTATTCTTAAATTTTTGGTAACACAGCTTTGCCTTTCTTACTGCTTCATCCATTGCCTTATGATTGTTGAATTCAATCTATTCCTTATAGACAGTGGGTAAACAGTTCACAAATCACTGCACTTTGGCTTTTTCTTCTTTAATGTAGGGAACATACTGCAATAAGTTGGTAAATTTTGCTACAAATTCATCCATAGTTAGCTGTAACAAACTTAACTCATGGAAGTCTTTTTCATGATCATCATAATAACATTCATCTAATTAGCAGTTTTAAATTGCTGCCGAAATTCTTCCCAAGATATTGTGTTATGAAACCAACTCAAGAAAAGATAGAAAAGATAGATCAACGCCTTAGAATTCAGCCTCTTCGAGGGGACAACCTCCTTTACATTGCATAAATGAACAATTCTTCGATGATTCAAATGACAAAACCTCCTTTCTATATATAGGAGTCTAAGGAGTCACAATATAATCCAGCCGACCTAACAATAATAATATAA
>Ga0115851_100850_pt1 | contig 15160 bp, 10 predicted proteins | sample InSIn2gowninarea_FD_83865 | JGI IMG/M metagenome (GOLD analysis project Ga0115851, IMG submission 83865)
ATGACAGTTCACAGTATGGCAAGTTAGCTTTGCCATCAAGTCCAAAGGGGGAGATTGTTGGCATTATGATACAAGTGTTGTCCTTGATGGCAACTCACACAGATGAAAGATCATAGTACAGCAAGTCAGTAGCAAAGAATTGATGATCATACTACAAAGAATGAAGAAAGACAAGTATATACGCAGGTTCACTATATACCAAGTTGCGTACATACGTAGGTTCACTATATACCAAGTAGTGTACACACACAGGTTCACTATATACCAAGTTGTGTATATATGCAGGTTCGCTATATACCAAGTAGTGTATACACGTATGATCACTATATACAAAGGCGCGTATATTGTACACATGCACTTCTACACAAGGAAAGGTGCACACCTGTCGGAAAACTAAGTTTTGGGTCTGTGGTATTTGGACCTATGGTTTTGGACCTTGGTATTGCGTCCGAAGTATTGAACCTAGGTATTGGGTCCCTAGTATTGGTTCTACATGGTTTTGTACCATGGTATTGAGTAAGGCCTAAGACTATAAAACGAGAAGAAGATCATTAGGTAGAGTCATTCAGAAAGTCTTGAATATCTGATGAAGTATGAGATCTAGTATGCAAGTTATGGGTTCATGATGCTTTGCTTGATCTGAGCTAAGGAGGAATCTCATCGGTTGATGGAGAACAAGATCTAAGGATAGATCGGGATCAAATGGTTTGGAATGAATCATCACTATATGGTTTAATTATGCTTATTCTAGATCTGTATACTGACACATGTAATGTTCTAATCTGGGTATAACTTAAGTTTGAAATAGCTGTAACTCATGAACGAATATTTACAATGTATACGCTGGTTGACTTTGATAAAAGCGCGTACACACACAGGTTATATACGTCTAAGTAGCGTATACCATATACACTATCATATTTGAAGTTACAGGTGGTTCTGGTAATTGATGCAAAGTCTGAGTTCTGGTGACTGTTTACTGGTGTCAGTATTCTGCATATTCAGATTGGTTGATTATGTTTAGCTTTAGTGTTGTTGGATGAGATCTATAATGGATCAAGATCATAATGACTTATCTTTATGTGATCTGATGGACTAGATCTAGTTTCTAACTTGTGTATTATCCTTGTATATGTAATGATCTGGTTGTGTCTGAAGTCAAGAAGTGCAACAAAGACATAAGTAAGTAATTAATGACATATACGTTGGTTCGCTTTGGTGAAGTTTCTTATACACACTGGTCTGGCTCTTTCAAGTAGCGTATGCACTCTGATACATGATTTTTGATGATATTGTTAGATCTGAACATTGTTGCAGAGTTCTGTGTTCTGCTCTATGTTCTAGTGATTGCAGTTTGTTGACAGGGTTTCAGTGATTCAGTATTGGGTGATTCAGAGATTGATGATGCTAGTGTTGATTGATTGTGTGCTTCAATGATATTGATGGGTCTAGTATGAAAATTGGATGAAACGTGGCCTTCAGATTATGATGTTGTGTTCCATGAGTATCCAGTATGAAAATTTTTGAATTGTGGTACCTGGAGGAAGAAAGAGAAGGTTGTAGTCTTCTGTAGTTCGGTACCTACGTACTAGTACATCAGTTAGTACAAGAGCTAAGAGGGTGGTAGCTCCCTTCTAGTAGCAGCTGGAAAACAAGTGAAGGTTGGAGCATTCAGTAGGTTGGCACCTACGTACTAGTAAAAAGATCAGCTAGTACAAGAGCTAAGGGGGTTGCAGCTCCCTTCCAGGAGAAGCTGGAGAATGAGAGAAGGTTGTATCCTTCTGCAGGTAGAAGCCTGTGTACTGGTATAAGACTGCACGAGTACATAAATATTGTAAAAAGAAGTTTCTTATTAAAATAAGATAGAGACAACTTGTAGCAGGTGGTTTTCACCCACATTGGGTTTCCACCTTACATTATGGTGTTCATGTGTGCTTCTTGTGTGTGATGATCTATTCTATTTTACTGCACCTATTTACTATTCAAATGGCTAATAAATGTTCTAATGCACTAATTAGATATCAACATTTAATGGATTAACTGAATCATAAGTTTAATGGATTTACGCTAATTGCATTAGACACAGTTGTGTGTACACGCAGGTTCCCTTCACTGAAGTAGCGTATATGAATCTAAGTATGAAAATGAAAAAGTGTTTGATTTGATAATATTGATTCACCCCTCCCATTCTCAGTATTATTTTCAACAGGTATGTCTGAAGTTCCACTGTGGAGTGAAGGTTTTGTGTCAATAATTATATATCTGTATGCGGGTTTGATAACCTGAAAGGTGCGTATGCACGCGAATTTACAGGTAAGTCGTGTATCTATTCAAATCTATTGGCAAGTTTCATTCCTAAAAAGTGTGTGCACACATGGAAATGTTTTGAGGAAAGCGCATATATAAGCTAGGATTTTTCTAAAAAGGATTTCAGATCAGTCTAACCAGTCTTGCTATGTTTTTTTCTATCTATCAATGAAGTCTTACTTGATGATCTATTTTAATACTGTGATATCTGATATTGAATTGATTTATTAAAGAATGATGATGCTAATAGTTGTATGTGATTGAAGATCAATGACTGTTTTGTGATTATTTCATAATGATTCAATGGTTTTGTGTGTGACTCGGAGTTTATTTCAGAATAACAATGATTCAGTTTCATGGTTTAGTGTTTCAAGATCTATATGTGGGTATGCCTCATGGAAAGTGTCTATAAACACATGTTTTCTACAGTAAAGTAGTGTATATATTCTGATATTTTATTGATCATGGTTTTTAGTTGATTCGATGAGTTAGTGCAGTGCTTAGGTTTGGTATTGATGTTCTAGCTTTAGTGATCTAAGTACTTTGGTTGTTTGAAAATAAGTTGTATGAGTTGAGTTTCAATGATTGGTTGATTCAGTTGGTTGAATGATTGAGTGATTTTTTCAGTGATCAGTTTTAGTTTTGATATTTGGCATTGGGCATAAATGTTGGTAGTGGTTCCAGTCTGAAAATTTAATGAAACATGGCCTACAGGTTGTGATGTTTTGGAGCAGGTGGATCCAGTATGATAAATTTATGAAATGTGATCCACATAAGTGGTAAGGATAGGAGCCTTCAGTGAAGAATTTGAAGCTTCTTTCTAGTGGTAGCTGGGAAATCAGGTCAGGGGGTTGAAGCTCCATTCTGTTGGGTGCCCGTAAACGAGATCAGGGGGTTGAAGTTCCCTCTAGTGGGTGCCAGAGAATGAGGCAAGATTGTAGCCTTCTGCAGGTGGTTACCTGCATGCTAGGATGAGTCTTTACTAATACAAGATTGTAAGAATTTCATTCATTATAATAAAAGATAAAGAACATGACTACAACAGCGGTGGTTTTTTCCCACATTAGGTTTCCACCTAAAACTTCTGGTGTTCATGTGTGTTGATCTGTTGCTTATGTGTGATGGTTTATTCTATTCTTACTGCATATGGTTACTTAATCCCTATTGATGTATTGATACACTGGTCTATGTTAGACATATGATGAATTAACTAAAAAATAAGTTTACTAGATAGACGCTAGTTGTCTACATGATAGTCATGTACATATGCAGGTTTCCTTCAGTAAATTGACGTATTAAAATATAAATAGGAAAATAAAATTTTAAGTACCTTTTGAAATACTGCTTCACCCCCGCTAGTATTTTTCCCAACACTTGGTATGAGAGCAGGTCCTTCAGAAGAAGCTGGATCATTTGAAGGAGATCCATCAAGATGATGGGAAGAAAAAATATTGCTCGAAGAAGAGATCCAAAAAAGTATGACATTGATATATCATATGTAGTGATAGTTTTGTATGTCAGCAAATATTCAAGTTTGGGAACACGCCGCTTTCTATTGATTAAGAATGAAGAATACTATAACAAAGAATTATCAGGTATGGGATTTTGTTCTAACTGTGATCCATTTTCTTGTCCATGCAATAACGATGGTGATGATGATAGTGAAACAACTGAACTTGCACTTATGGGTGAAAGTGAAAGTAAGCACTCTAAAGAGAAAATAGATTCAAAATTTATTCCTCTCGAAGGAGAAGATCAAGGAAAGTTAGAAATAATGGACAATGAAAATGTGCCTATGTTGAGAAAAGATAATTATCAACAATGGAAAGAAAAGATGAAGTATAATCTAATGTATCTTGATGTTTGGTATCTAGTATGCAATGACTACACCAAGACTCCTCCATCAAACAAGGAAGTGAAAAAGAATAGTAAGGCCTTGAGTGACATATTTTGTAGCATACGTGATTCAACATTAAAAGGTTATGCATTATACCACTGCAAAGAAAGTGTGGGATAAGCTACAAGAAATCCATGAAGAAATCCTAAAGGAATATTCCCCATCAAGGGAACCACCAGGTAATTGTATCCCTAACAATGTGTCCAAAATGTCAGATCAAGTTTCTAATTCAAAATAAGACAAATTAGAAGAAATTTTGGATCTTAGAACAAAACTTGATCTTGCTTTGAAAAAATTGTTAATATTAAAGATAAGTTACAAGCATATGATAATAAGGATCATGCTGGTATGGTATATAAAAGATATTGTGAAGGTATTGAAGTTGAGATCATCTCTCTAAGAGTAGACCTTTAAAAATCAAATCAGTGGAATGAAGAACTACTTCAAGCATTTGAAGAACAAGAAAATGGGTTGAAAGATGAGATTCTCAAATTAAAGGAGCAAGTGGAAGAAGGAAGAAGGGTTGAAGAAGGTATGAAGAAGTATTTAGAAAAGGAAAATAAATATCAAAGAATGGACATTGAGGTAAATATCCTAAATGATAAATTTGAAGAAAAATACAAAAATTTACGATTTCAAGTTAGTACTAAGATATTGGATAATATTCTTAGTAGTCAAAGGTATCCCTCCATCAAATATGGTCTTGCTTTTCATGAAATAATTGAAGGAGAATATAGTTCACAAGCTTGAGGCAAGGAATTTAAGGGGTAACAATGAAAAACTTGAAATGATCGACAAAGAAATAAGAAGTCAACCTAATCAAAAACCAAATAAAGTGAACCTTCAGAGAAAATACATTACTCATAATTATAGAAATGATAATCAATTCTCTCCTCTGATCAATAATGGTGAATTTTCTATATGTCATAATTATGGACACATTGTAGCCAATTGTAGAAGTAGTATGTTTCAAGCTAGTAACTGCCTCATAGAAAGATCATCAACTTCCAGGTAATTTAAAGGATATTGTTTTCTTGCAATATATTTGGTCACAAAGCCATTGATTACAATAGAAGATGTTATGCTTGTAACAAGTTTTGGCATGTAGCAAAAGAACATAGGAAAAAATATATACAGCATGGAAATAAATTAGCTAAGAATATTGATATCAGAATACCCGAAAAAGATGGATCCACCAACCTTTCTCATAAAAAGAAGAAATAAGAAGAACAAATAAGGTGTGGCCTTGCACTTTGCTCATTTGAAGAAGAAAATGAATGGTACATGGAAAGAAAATTCTCTCATCACATGACTGGAGAAAAGAGTAAGATGGAATCTCTGAAGAAAAACCAATATGGTAATGTTATTCCTGAAACTAATGCTCCAACAAAAGTTTTGGGAAAGGGTAGAGCCATAATTAATAAAACTAGAGGAGTAGATGATACTTTGTTAGTTCAAGGCATAAAGTAGAATATTCTAAGTGTAGGTCAGATGGCAGACAAAGGAAATACAATTGTGTTTACATCAACCAAGTGTAAGGTGATGAATGAAGAAACTAGAAACGTCATAGCAAGATGATATAGAAACCCAAACAAATAATATGTCCTTGAAGAATGGAATTCTCACATATATGAGGAGGATTCAGACTTAGAGTAAAAGAAGATGGTTTCCATTGCATTCCATTATTCTTAAATGAATACTTATAATAGTGACTATAGAAGTGATGTGAGGTACATGACCTCATGAGAGGAGAAGATGATTATCAAGTCCTCAAGATTAGTGATGTATAATCTCAAGGTGAGTAATACATGTTTTGTCTTTATGATGATTCACATGGTTGTTTTGATTGCTAATATTACTGACAATGCATCTGATGTAGTAGCAGTGAATAGGCACATATAGTACAGGAATAGGGGGAGATGAATTTTTGAAACTTTAGTATTTTAATTTCTGTATGCGGATCCTATAATACAAGTTGTGTATATACACAAGTTCTGATCTAAACAATCGTGTATGTTGTGCTATGATGAAGGAAAAGTTAGAGAGGCTCAAGAAAAGGATTTGGTATGATTCAGTCAATTATTATTTGGCTTTCCTATTTTGATGATTGATGGTTATAGTATGTTGATGTTATTTAGAAGTGGTTTTGGATTTTATAATTTTTTTTATGCCTTGATGGACAATTGATTGATGAATATACTTTGATGTCATCACTGATATATGAGATGATATGATCAGATATGAAAGTGAAAAGTTGGCATAGGTTCAAGGGGAACATTTTCTATGCTTCTAATAATGCATTTTTGACATTATGATTGCTTGAGAATTTCTTATTACCTAATGATGCTTATATTAATGATGCTCATTTTCTCAATTTTTTTATATGTTGCAGTCATGTGTTGCATATGATCAAATCATGGATGATACTTATATAGTACTTGAGCCACATAGTTGTTTTGATGCTACTAATCAGATTTATGATGATGGAAGATTATTTTGATGATGCATATGGTAGATATGTTATGTTGCTGACATGAGTTCAAGGATATAAATAGAGCTTGAGTTTACAACCTCACTATTTAATGATGAGAAGTGTCATTCATTACTTTTATGTTGTTGTCATTATGCCTTCAAAGATGCATAAGTTTCATATGGTGCAGTCATGGATGATGATTCCTACAGTGCTTGGCCCTCACATGTACATGATATGGTACACATGGTATATTCTTTGATGATTCTTTCTCTTGATGGTATCAAGGAGATGGGTTACTAGCAAAGTTTGATAAATGATGGTGAGCTCATGGTTTTCTATTGATGACTTTTCTCATTGATGAAAAGATAGATACATATGGCTATCTCTATGTCATGGGATATAATTGATGGGTGAATTACAGATAAGGATCTTATGGATGATTACTTAAATTGAATGTTGATGAAGTGATGTTGGTGTGATAATTCTACTTGCATAAAGAAAATGGGACAAAAGATTTATGTTATTGTAGGTTTCATGAAGACATATGCTAAAGGTTACTGCAAGAGACATGGCATACTTAGTCACATACTAATGATGATAAGGAATGATGCTACTTTATGATGATATGATTGGTTATCACATATGTTGATTATTCCCTTGATGAACATGGATTGAGGCTCTTCCTACTAAGGGAAAGAACAAGTTTACCTTTATGAGGTCAAGAGGATGAGTTGATAGCAGATCTCTATGCAAAATCTTTTACTACATACTTGGTCATAGGATGATGGTATTAAATATACATTGCCTTATCTTGCAAATTGATGATGAAAATGTGTAGGTTGATGCTAATAGACACTTATGGTACAGATCCCTCATAGTATATGATGGTTTTTGAAGACTATCTTGGTCTTCTTACCTCACTATAGAGGTTTTTGGTCTTGGTTATACATGTCACATTTGTCATTTGATGTAAAGGTCATGCAAATACCTATGATGTAATCATTGTAAAGTTCAGTCATGTATGGAATATTGTGGTCAAGTCTTTTTGGGCATGTAATGTAATTTGTAACCCCACTGTGATTGGGTGGTTGATGTAATAGTGAAATCAAATATGTAAACCCACTTTGATTGGGTGATTGATGTAAGTTTGAGGCCTTCGTGATAAGAAACTTCATATTCAGTTAAGTAAAGAGTCATGTACTTCATTTCACATCCTTCGGAAATCTCAGCATGTGCTCAAGGGGAGCATGGTTAGTATTCAATATTCATACTCAGTAGTTCAGATCTACAACGCTCAAGAGAAAATCCTTCATTCAACATTGGTCAGCCCTTTTCCCTTGATGTCAAAAGGGGAGAGTAACTTGGTGTTTTAAAAGATTGGTGCTTAGCTTGATGTTTTTTATAAGTACTTACAGGTTGTGTTGACTAAACACCAAAGTGGTTGCCATCAAGTCCAAAGGGGGAGATTGTTGGCATTATGACTAATGTATTGTCCTTGATGGAAACCTACTTGATGTGTTGTCTTTTGATTGAAACCTATGTAATGAATATGTCACAAGATTTGTCTACATGTGACAGAGTATTTGGTCTAAGGCATAGTAGTTTAGAGATAGAGGAATGATAAAGATTAAGTTTCAAGAAGTATACGCAGGTTCTATGAAGAAAAGCCATGTACACATGCAGGTATGAAGAAGGAAATGTGCGTACAGTTTCTGCCCCATGATATTCTAAATAACAAGGGTCTTTACCATATTATTGACCTATGGTATTGAGCCCAGCAGCAAATATTTAATCTTGTCCAGGAATACCATTGGCACTAGTATGGTTTTGACATTTGGTATTGTCTAAGGGATAATTTTATAAGGACATGAAGATCAAAGTATTTAGTGTGCAAGTGATGAATATTTCATGAATAGTTAGATTCAAAGAAAGTGTGCATGTAATGGGTTATTAATTATTTGTTGGACCTAAAACTACAATTGCACCTAGGAACTTGATGATGGTTCATATCCGATAGCTCTGAAATGAAAATATTGATTATGGGTTGATTTGATCTAAGATGATAAATATTTGACATGTGATTATTTTGTGTATGCTGAGATCTAGGTATGTTTAAAGTTTTGTTGTGTAGTGATGGTTTTGTGTCAATAATTCCAAATCTGTATGTAGGGTTAATAACCTAAAAGTCATGTACATAGGCAGGTTTAATATAGGTATGTCATGTATCTATTCATATCTATACACGGGTTTCATTACTGAAAAGTGTGTATACATGGGGAAATGTTTTGAGGAAAGCATGTATAAAAGCTAGGGTTTTGATGAAAAGGATGTCAAATCATTCTAATTCCCCGATTATCCTCAAGAAGAACAATATCCCTTTGTTCACTTGGAACTTTCTCTACTACTGGAGCTGGTGAAGCTTATGGGGGGACCTCAGTTTCTTTTGGCATGAGGTCAATGTCTTGATCCTATTCCATTTGTTCCATCTCCACATCCATCTATCATCGATTGGTTCATCCTACTGAGCAAGTTCTTGTTCCTATGACTTCTCACCATGTTCCTCATATATTGTTGGATCTGAGTCTTCAACCTATATCGATGCAATTTTCATTGTCTATGCACCTTGCAATTCCTCCTATTCTTGTTCCTATTCCTGTTCCTGTTCCTATTCCTATTCATGTTGCACCTCCTTCTCTCTTATGTGCAACTCTTGTTCTTCTTTGAGCTTCTGCTCTACTTCCTCCAACTTCCACTCTTTCTCTTCTAGCCTTTACTTATCCCTCATTTTTTCTGCTCCTCTCTTATCGCATTGTCACCTCTTGCTTCTATCTCGAAAGCTACTCTCTCAACAACTGGATCTTCCTTAAACTTGTAGCTTTGCTCCCCCTCTTCTCTTTTGGAAATCTTCCTCTTGCTTTTGTATTTGCAGGTTTGGTGCTTGCTATTGTTGTTTTTGCTACTCCCTATGGTGTTGTTGCCTTGAGTGCTCCTAGACACTTTGCTTCCATGTTGAATAGTTCATTGAGCCTGGAGGAGTTATATCAATATCTACATGGGTCTTCCTCTGGCCAATAACACACCCCATGGATCCAAGGATAGTACACTCTCAAATAGTGGTCCCTCCATAAGCCAACTGGATCGTACGGATTGAAACTCTTGGTTCTAAAATGAAACTTTTCGAAGTCCTCAACCTTAGCATCTACTTCTTTCAAACTCTGAATCACATACAACCGAATTCACAAAGGAAAAATAGGCCATGGTGCCTTCTTCTTCCTATGTAATCCAACTGATAACCCTGTCGAGTTGTGGTATGTAACCTCGTACATGACCAACTTGTCCATGGCAAACTTCGACAAAAAATGTGGAGCCTTCTCCACACTATACATCCTGATAAAGATGCCATCGGGTGAGGACTACCAATCTGCAATGTTCAGCAACACCTCCATTGCTAACTGGGAATGCAAGGTGGATCTTGTTCAAATATCATTGTGTATAGAGGGGCAATGAAGTGATTAGATAGTCTAGCCATGACTCCTCAGTAGCTTCACTCGGAAAGCAACTTGAAATATATGTTCACAACATTCTTTGAAGGTGTCCATGCCCAACCCATGCCAGGAAGCTATTCACGAGCATAGATTGCATTGAGCAGGTAGGCGGCCATGAATAATCTTGCTTGCTGATCCTTGGGGGGACTCCGGGAATTTGATACATGCACTTTCAGCTGGAGAGCCAACATATCAGACTAGTTGAAATGTTTTCCTTCACTTTCTAGCTGATCCAACATAACAACCCAACTCTACGAGAACGTCTTTGTACTCTATTGGCTATATAAGTGACATGCAAAGATGACCAAGACTTGGTAAGCCTTCCTGAGTGTATTTTTCTTGCATATCTAGTTGGGTGTCATCCTGAACTTTGATGGCTCCCTTACCCAATGCTTCAAGATGTCTCTTGTGTTCACTCTGTTGTTAGGAGTGTATAAGAGTACATCCATCCTATTCACTGGTTGCGACAAATGTTACATCTGTTGATAATATTCTGTATTAAAGGTAGAAATCACTACACCAATGACACTGTTGAGTATCATCGTCTCAACTTTAGTGCGTCAGACAATCCAGTGGATCACATCCATGTAGGGGAAGGTGGGATACCTGACTTTTGGATGTTTACATAGACTTGTCGGTCCTCCAGATTCTCCTCAAAGTTGCCTGCAAAAATAGTGTTTATATCTTGCCATGTGATCTTGATGTCTTTCTCAATGAATAGGTGTGTGTATGTGTACATGGGCAAGCTCATAGAAAACTTCTCAACCACATCTCCTGTACTACTTTTAGTTGTGTCTTTTGATCTAGCCCTCTTGAAGGCCATAATACATGTACTGCTAAGAGGCTGCACAAAAACCTATGGTACCTAGAGATAGATAAGACACTTGCATCAAGGCAATGTCATCTAAAACACATAAATGGACTTGAGAATCAATTGGGAAATAAATTGGGTGACTGTTGGGAAAGATTGCGCAAAATTGACACTAGGAGGCTGACAGGCTATCAGTTGGAACTGCTCATTGTGCAATCCCAGCTACTAGTGAGGCTAAATGTTGAATGGAACTGTGCAGAGTGTATTCCAGAGAGGATGACTAATGACTGGAACTACGCAATGTGCAGTTCACTCAAGCTAGGTTGTTGGCTAGAACTATGCATTGCACAGTCCTAGTTGGAAGAATTGGGGCACTACCTTCCAGGATTGTGTAGAGAAAACTTAGGCACTAGTGTGGGCAACCTTTGCACAATTCCTAGAGGCAAGGCATAGCCTTGACTGCCAAGAATGTGCAGTGCATGCCAGGAGAAGCAAGATCTGGGCCAAGGAAGCCCAAATTTTCGTAAGGGAAATTTGAAAATAGGAAAGACTGAGAGTGTGTGCAAAGCTGGTGAAAATCTGAGTGAATAGACATGCATGAAATTCAAGCAAGTGTAGAAATTAGTCAAATTGAAAAATAATGAAGCTCATGAAGAGAGTCACCACAACGATGATTGTCAGTGCAGAAATAGTGTTATGCATGTGATACTAAGGAAATGCAATGCAAAACTCGAAACATCACTTCTATAAAGTTAAAATACGTTAAAACTCCAATGGTTGTTCGATAAAACAAGGGAAAAAACACTCACACAAGCCAAGAAATCAAAAGTGACATAAAAAGTAGCAAAAGACATGAAAAGAAAAACTTACCTAGAAAAGTTGCACTGACTGTGCCAAAGATTCCTAGATGCCTCAGTATTGCCAGAGCTCCAAGATCGTAAGTGAAGAATGAGATCTAAGGTGTGAAGTAAATAGATTTACAAGTTTTATCTTTTATGACATGCATGCCACAAATCTAGGAAAATGTGACACTTGGCAAGAAGTTTCTAAATCGATTTTGCATGTAACTTGTAGCTACTAAAAATAGATCCCTAAAATCCAAGGATGATTTTTCACTTTTTGATTGTTTCTTTTTTGGGAAAAGATGCTCCACATGCAAGGAAGGATTGTATAGTTCTGGAGGGGACCGGGCAACTTACCATCACATGCAACGATAGTCACTTAGGGAAAATCTTCTACTTTGTTTTTGGCTTAACAAAAGTAGTTCATAACAACCAAGTAGGGGTAATACTACTAGTCTACATGTAGGAAAGGGAATAATTGCATTTTCTTTGCCCTCTATAGGGTAAGGGTAACCAATCACTTACCTTCTCATATTATTCTCCTAGCTAATCTAGTTATAGTACGTATTACTACTTCCCCACCCTAAGTGTTGCTATAAATTCTACTCACAATGAGCTATTTCTCTGTGATCCTATGCCTTATTAAAATCACCAAACAAAATAAAATGGCTAAGTCAATTCAACAAAAGTTCTCAAACCAAATGGCCATACAAGTAGCTTCCATGCAATTGATAATGTTGTAAAGGATGAGTGACTACCTTGCCTCCTCAAAGGTTGGTGAAGGTTTTTAGGCTTATTACAAAATCCTTGGGCTCCAATCAAGCGATCCCTTTCATCTAGTTTCAATTGAAATCTTGCACATAAACAAAAATAGATAAAGATTACAAGTTATATTCCATAGAAGATTGTCAGCTCAAAACGTCGAGAAATACACTTATAAATCACTGCAAATGCTGATATAAAGGAAATGAACATGAATTTCCATTAACCATATAAATGAGCATACATTAATATACCTCTAGCTTCGGTACTCCTCTCCTCATTCTAACAGAGTCTCCCCACTACAATGAAGAAGGAATCATAATGGAATGAAGCCATCATATCCAAATCACAAAGGCATCATAGACTCTTTGAAGCTCACTCTCGAAATCTTTGGATATCCAAAACTACGATCACCCTCTAAGATGACCTAGTATAAATAGGAAGAAAAAGACTCCTAGGAGGATGAATATAGAGCTTAAGACCAAGAGAAGTTAGAGAAACGTCTCAATAATTAACAGGTAGAATTATATGCCCAACATTAGAATTATGCATGAATTCATGCTCAATGCAAGGACAACACAACCAAATATGTAACACCATGAAGTAACAATAGAGTTTACATGTCAACAGTGTGTGGTAATTCAGTGTCATGAAATAGTAGGTGCCAATTACCCAAATGTCATGGTTAGATAGCACATGGCCTCAAGCAATCACACATAGGTTATACATTATGATTGTGCAACATGAAGGGATGACATTACCATTAGAAGTGACATGAACTACATGTTATCAAAATATTATCTTACTACAAGTAAGAAAACCAAAATAGATTTATTGTAACTAATTAAGTATGAGCTTCTTCATTCCAATAGTCAAACAATGGTTAGAGAGGGCATAAGTCACTAGAAATAAATAAGGGAATCGGTTACCTTGCTGGAAAGAATATATATTTGTATTCATTTCATTCATATGGACCTCATTGAGGATAGTTCCCCTTGAGGATGGTGCCACTCATACCAAATGAATGTTTGAAATACATGAACAACAATTCTAGCCTCTATATTTATGCAGCTTCTGATTGTTATTAGATTTAACATAACCAAGGTATGATGGTCCAAATTCGAGTCCAATCATTTGAATTATTGATAGGAATTGTCTCAAACTGATGCTATATAAATTTGGTATGTTTAAGCTTGAAAATCTACTGTGATAGTTGCCTCAATTCTACATAATATTTTGGGTAACGGTTGTGTTTTAATTTTTACCAAGAGTAAGGAAGCGCAATAAATAAGAGTAATAGTACATCTAAACATTGAGTAGGACATGTGTTTACTCCTAGTTGGGAATTGTTCCCTTAGGTGATCGTGACACTAGATACAATATACAATGCTGACAAGCTAACATTACTTAATCATGGTACGCATAGTGTGATCAACACAACATAGGGTTGATTGAATGTGAGAAGTTTTTATTTCCTCTTTGAGTAGGACATACTAATATGGTTGTTTCTTATACAACCCTATTTTGAATACATTAGTATACTCTATTGCTTATTGATGTGAGTATAATATACTAGTATGTCCTATTTCTTGAATAAGGTGGAAAGAATGCATTAGCATGTTCTATTGTGTTATCATGGGCATTGTTTCCAACACAGGGCTGAAATAATATGTGCAATCTTTATTTCCTCATTAATCATGATATATTAGCATGTTGTACTTATAATTTTTTGGTTCACTGTATTTTTTTGTAGCTTATTTTTTTTGTTCATTATCCTATATCCATACTAAATGGTTCCATAATGGATAATTTTTTATGTATATATTGAAGACCATGAGTTGAAAAGTATACAACGAAAGGTTATCTCCTAATGCAATTTGTAGCAACTGTTGTTGGCTTGATGGGTCCTAAGCTAGGTTCAACATTAATTAGCCAAGCAAATCCCTACACTGCTAGCCCTTTCGGTATCAATCTGTAGAGCGTGGACTGAAGTCTCACCCGAAGCAGTATGGGGGGATGCAGGAACCATGTTTCCACACCCTAACATGGTAGTGATGTCGTTTTATACCCTAACCCTTCCTTTGTGCAAACCAATCATATTTTTAGGGTTTATCGATATACTTCTATTATTCAGCCTTGATATCTTTGTGAGGGTCATTGTCCTTCGCGTAAACTAAGTAGGCGAGTCAAACACTTACGTGCCTCTATAATTACTTACTGTTGTATTTAACCAAAATAACTTAAGTAGTGGATAATTTCAACATGCATTATGATTATCTTCGTGTAAAAAAATATTCTTACTTGCATTCATACAACAAAGTAAAACACATAGATTTGCAAATCAATACATCATTAAATCATGAACCCAATTTTCAACATAACATAATCTCATGCATTCATAACAGAAGTAAAATAGCTCGTGCATAGGATCACAGAGAAATAGCTCATTGTGAGTAGAATTTATAGCAACACTTAGGGTGGGGAAGTAGTAATACGTACTATAACTAGATTAGCTAGGAGAAT
>Ga0115851_100851_pt1 | contig 15146 bp, 12 predicted proteins | sample InSIn2gowninarea_FD_83865 | JGI IMG/M metagenome (GOLD analysis project Ga0115851, IMG submission 83865)
GCACAGCTTGAGCAGGATGAACATATCAGAAATAATCCTAATGCCTATATGACAAAGGAAGTTATGGACTTATGTGAGCTATATGAATACTTGCCATTAGAGGCTAGACAAATGTATGACAGTGTCTGGACACAGGTTAAAGTAAACTTATAGTAATAAATGATATAAAATGTAAAGTATATATTGTCAAAGTGAATCACAGGAAGGAAAAGCCTAGAAGTTATAAATAGCTTCTAGGCTTTTCCTTTTAATTTTCTAAAAGCCAAAGGTGTTTTACCATGAGTTTTCTTAAACATTTTGATAAAGTTTCCGCTATGATGATAGCCAATGGTTTTTGAAATTTCTTCAATGCTCAGCTCCGTTGTAGAAAGCAGATTTTCGGCCATAGTCATACGGATGGAATGAGTATACTGGCTGATGGACATATGATATTTAGCAGAAAAGCCAGCTTTTAGCTTTTGTTCATTAAGGAAGACCATCTTGCTTAGTGAGGCAATAGTAGGCGGATGACAGGCTTCTTTAGTCAGGATACTATGGGCTTTCTGAATAGCAGCTGCATCAGAAGCTGTTAAAGTCACATAGCGGTCTTTTCCAATTTTAATGTCCCCATAATTAAATTGATTGGTAAAAACATTTTGTGGTGATGAAGTAATTTCATTATGAAGCAGAGCAATAGATTCTAGAATTTTACTTTCCAAATAAAGAGAAGAGAGCTGGTCTGACTCTGCCAAGTTTCTCAAGGTTTGAATAATAGAAGCTATTGGAAGGGGAAGATAACGGTAAGTATGATTGGTTATAAAGTAATTGAAATCAATGGTCTCTGGAAAGTGTGGTGCAATGACTTCATCAAAATATTTTTTATGAATGGTCAGCTCCGCACCATGAAAGTGTTTACCTTTTTTCCAGTCCTGCTTTCCTTTAATACTCTTTTCAGCTACGAAGAAGGAGGAGGGTGTAAAGGAAGAAACAGGATGATTTTCAATTTTAAATTCTGTTTCACCCATGTAGACCGTACCAAATCTGATAATTTCCTCATGATGGTCAAAAGACAAAGAAAAGTTAGAAGGAATAGTATAGTCACCTACTCCAAAATCATAATAGCCTTCCCGGCTGTAAAGCATAAAATAACCTAGTTCAGGCCTGGTATCATTTTTATAAAGGGTATAGCTTTTCATAGGGTGAGGAGTAAACGTCATTTTATTTAAAACTTTATTTTGAAATTCTTTAGTGGTTTTAGCAATCATCAAGGAGTCCTCATTTTCTGTCAGTAAAAAGTTTCATTTAAGTTATTACTTATTATAACAAAAATTATTCTAAAAGGTGATAAAGTTGTGAAATGAGGTGTAGCTGTTGAAATGAGAATCAATCTCATATAGAATGAGACAAGTAAAATAAATATGATAAAAGTAGTTAAACTAATAAAGAGATATTAAAAAAGAAAAACATTATAGATGGAGGCATTAAATGAAGAAGAATTTACTAAAAAGTTTACTTGTTCTTGGTACAGCTATGGCTATGCTCGTAGGATGCGGAAGCACAGGTACTACAAACGAAAATCAAACAACAAATGAAAATCAAGCTGTAGCAGGTACAGTGACTGTAACAGACGTAAAAGGAGAGGTTGAAATTCCAGCCAACCCTCAAAGAATCGTAGACTTAAGTGGAAACAGCGATATTTTAGCTTTATTAGGGTATAAAGTAATCGGAACAGCTAACAGTGATGCTTATGATTACACAAAATTCCCTTCTTATTTAGAAGAAACTTTAGCAGGAGCTGAAATCCTAGGATACAGCATGCAGGATACAATGGATGTTGAAGCGATTATGAACTTAAATCCAGATTTAATTGTTATCTCAACAGTTCAAGAAAAAATGTATGATCAATTAAGTGAGATTGCACCAACAGTTATGATTCAATTAGAAGCATTAGACTGGAAAGAAGATGTTAAAGCCTTTGCAAAAGTATTTGGTAAAGAAGATGAAGCTAACGAATGGTTAGCAGCTTATGAAGCAAAAGCAGAGGCAGCTGGAGAAGAAATCAAAGCTGAGTATGGTGAAGATACATCTTATCTTTCATTCTTAGCAAGCGGCGGACAATTCTTCATCTTCGATGGAGCAGGATTCGGAAGCGTTTTATACAATGATATGGACCTTGCAAAACCAGAAGGAATGCCAGAACAAAGTGATATCAGTCTTCCAGTTGTAACTTATGAAGGATTAGCTTCTATTAAGACAGACTATATCTTCTTAATTGCAACAGCTGAAGATTTAGCAACACTTGAAAGCAATGCAATCTGGAACAGCTTACCAGCTGTTAAAGAAGGTCATGTGGTTGTATTAGGAGCATCACCATACTTTAACCAAGGTTACAGCCCAATCGGAAGAGATTTATTAGTAGATGAGATAGGTGAGATGTTAGATGGAACAAAGTAATAAACGCACAATCATATTTGTTATGAGCAGTTTGTTACTATTAACAATAGGACTGGTCCTGGCCGTAAGGCTGGGGTCAGTCCCTATTGGCTTTTCTGATATTTGGAACAGTATTTTTCACTATGATGAGACTTTAGAGCTCATGCTGGTGAGAGATGTACGTATTCCAAGAGCTCTTTCTGTCTTACTGACAGGAGGTATATTAGGAGTAACAGGCAGCATGATTCAGGGAGTAACCAGAAACCCAATTGCAGAACCTTCTATATTAGGAATCAGCCAGGGGGCAACACTGGTTATTGCCATTTTTTATGCAATGGGAATTGCTATTAATACAACGAATGTCATGATTGCATCTTTAATAGGTGCATTAATAACAGGAATTATTGTTCTTGGGTTTATTTCTAAAAAAGCTAATAATAATTCCATTACCAAGATACTTCTAGCAGGAACTGCTATGAGTACATTTTTCATTTCACTGACAACAGTGATTGGACTTTTATCTAATCAATCTCAAATGATTGGTTTCTGGGTATCAGGTGGTTTCAGAAATGCCAGCTGGGCAGATTTTAGATTAGTTTTTATCGTAGGGATGATAGGGCTTTTAATTGCGTTCTTAATGTCACCTAAAATCAACCTATTAAATCTGGGAGATGATGTAGCCATTGGACTCGGGGAAAATCCTGAGAAAATAAGATTTATTACATTAATGGTAATGATTCCAATGTGCGGGGCAGCGGTAGCAGTCGGTAAAAATATTGCTTTCGTGGGACTTATTGTGCCTCAGATTGTCAGAAAGTTATTAGGAGAAGATTACAGAAGGAATATTCCATGTTCCTTTTTACTTGGCGCAGTGCTCTTAACTTATGCAGATATTGCAGCCAGAATGATGTTCAATCCATATGAAATGCCAATTGGTATCTTTACAGCTTTAATTGGAATACCATTTTTCATTTCAATTGCTAGAAAGGAGAGGGGATAATGAAGAAAAGAAACGTTAAAACGGGAATGATTATTTTAATAGCCTTGTTAGTTATCTCCTTTGCCATCAGCTTATGCTGGGGAAGTTATCAGGTTTCTGTAGGCGAGGTTATTGCCACACTTTTAGGGAAGGGAACCAAGCTTCAAAATGTGGCAGTACTCAGCATCAGGCTGCCAAGACTTTTAGTCGGAGCCTTTGTAGCCATTGCTCTGTCAACGGCAGGGGCACTTCTCCAGACCATTACAAAAAATGATTTGGCGGATACAGGGATTATAGGGATTAATGCCGGGGCAGCCGTAGCCGCTGTTTTATTTATTACTTATCAAACAGGGACTTATTACAGTGAATTAGGTTCATTGTCTATTTTTGTATTGCCTTTTATGGCGATATTGGGAGCTGGAATCACTTCATTTATTATTTATATGATGTCCAGCAGAAAAGGAATTAAGCCAAAGAGGCTGTTACTTATCGGGATTGGACTCAATGCAGGTCTCAATGCTTTCATTTCTTTCTTCACCTTTAGAGGGGGAGTTGGAGATTATAACAGAGTACTTATCTGGACATCTGGGAGTCTGTGGGGATCTGGATGGAGCTATGTGAAAGTGATTGTCCCAATCGTAACCATCATGTTTATACTTGTTATGTTAAATTATAAAAAACTGGATGTTTTAAATCTTTCTGATGAGATTGCCTTATCTTTAGGCCTTAACTTAGAAAGAGAAAGAAAAAAATTCTTAAGTTTAGCAGTTGTATTAGCAGGGACGGCAACAGCCTTTGCAGGAAATATTGGATTCTTGGGTCTGATTGCTCCTCATATTGCAAGGAAGCTGGTAGGGCCTTACCATAAATATTTCATTCCAGTATCAGCCATGATTAGTGTTGCGATTATCTTAATTGCAGATGCAGTATCAAGAAATTTATTCTCTCCAATTGAAATTCCAGTTGGAATCACTGTATCAATCTTTGGAGTACCATATTTCATTTATTTAATGATGAAGGAGAACTAATGATGGAAGCTATTCGTGTTGAAAATTTGTCAGTAGCATATGAAGATAACACAATCATTGAAGAGATGAACTTAACCATTCCAAAAGGCATGATAAGCATCATCATCGGAGGTAATGGCTGTGGAAAATCTACATTACTGAAAACGATATCAAGAATTAATAAACCCAGCCAGGGAGATATTTTTATCAACGGTAAAAATATTAAAAAGGTAAAAGAAAAAAATATTGCCAAAGAAGTTGCCTTTCTGCCACAGGGACCTGTTTGTCCAAGTGGGCTGACAGTGAGACAGTTAGTAGCTTATGGCAGATTTCCTCATCAGAAAATGATAGGGGGGCTTAACAGTCATGATAAGGAAGTGATTGACTGGGCCATTGAGCAGACAGGACTTAGTGACTTTGCTGATAGAGAAGTGGAGAACTTATCAGGCGGGCAGAGACAAAGGGCATGGATTGCTATGACGCTGGCACAGGAAACAGAGATTATCATGCTGGATGAGCCAACGACTTATCTGGATTTATCTTATCAGCTGGAAGTACTAGAAATACTTGAAAGACTGAACAAAGAGAAAAATATTACTGTGGTTATTGTACTTCATGAAATTAACAATGCCTTCCGATTTGCAGATAATATTATCGGATTAAAAAAAGGAAAGATTATTTGTGAAGGAAGACCTATGGAAGTTATTACAAAAGAAACGTTAAAAACAATCTATGGCATTGATGCAGATCTTAAGAAGAGTGAAACAGGAGATTATCCAGTGTGTATTGAGTTTGAACTTAGCAGGGAGGAAGCATGATAAATAAAAATTTCCTCATTATGGTCATCGGGCAAATTATTTCACTTTTTGGGAGTGCCATTCAAAGATTTAGTATGTCCTTATATTTACTGGAGTTTACAGGAAGTACAGCGACCTTTGCTAATATCCTGGCAATCTCTACACTTCCATATATTTTATTTGCCCCTATTGCAGGGAGGCTTTCAGATAATGTAAACAGAAAAAAAATTATGGTTTCGTTAGACTTTATCTGTACTTTATTAATTGGAGGCTATGCAGTCATATTACTACAGGGAAGAGACCATGAACTCATTGTTGCCCTGGTTATGTTTATGCTCTCCATCTGCTCGACACTGTATGGACCAGCAGTAACAGCATCAATTCCGCAGATTGTAGATGAAGAACATCTGACATCTGCTAATGGGATTGTTAATCAAGTCGGTTCCATCGTTAACTTTGCAGGTCCGATATTAGCAGGGATTCTTTATGGATTAGTTGGTATCAAATTAATCGTCATTATCAATGCGGTAAGTTTTATGATTTCAGCAGTTATGGAATTATTCTTAGATATTCCAGATGTAGTAAGAAAAGAAGAACAAGAACCACAAGAGAAATCAGAGAGCAAAGCATCATGGATAAGCTTCATTAAGAGTTCCTTTGTAGATATGAAAGATAACTTTGTTTATCTTAAAAAAGAGAAGAAAGTAGTACTGGGAATCATCGCTTCTTATGCAATGTGTAATATTTTCTTAGTACCGATTCTGTCCATTGTGGCACCATACTTTATTAATATCAGACTCGGACTTCCAGCTCAGGTTTACGGTATCGTAGAAGGAATCTGTGTCTTGGGAATGATTCTGGGTGGGTTTTGGATTAGTTTAAAACCTAAGATGTTTACCATAAGAAAAGTACATCATACTTATATTCCTATGATTGCAGGGGTAGTGATGATGGCAGTACTGGGGATTATTACATTAAATCCTTACCTGATGGCAGGACTCTTCGGAATCAGCGGAATGGCGATTATGTTATCATTAGCCCTATCTAATGTCTTAACCCTGACCTTTATCCAAAAAGAAGTACCAGGAGAGATGTTAGGACGTGTATCAGCATTCTCAACAGCAGTAGCTACAGTAAGTGTTGGACCTGGTCAGTTACTATTTGGACAGGTTATCGACTATGGTATCCCTCTGGGCATTATCCTGATGGTAACAGCAGTCATTAACTTTGGTCTGATAGGCTTCGTAAAATGGAATGTAAGAGATGTCAAATAAGCCAGATAAAAATAGATAGCAAAAAACAAGCCTGAGTAGATGAGCTACTCAGGTTTGTTTTTTATATTAGACCATTCATTTTAAAGATATATGTAAAAAATAATAGGTACAGAGTATTAAGTCTTTGTGTTTTTAAAGTTTATGAGTATTTAACTTGGACATCCTTAGATTTGTTAGGAACAACAACTCTGAACCAGAAGATGCCTAAGAAGGCTAGAGCAATAATAATGCCAATAGGATAGGCAATGTAAGAAGCAAGTTTAATATAAATTTCTGGAGCCATTAAGAAGTAGGTTACACTGACTGCACTCATAAAGGTAGCTGGAACAGCAGCAACCCAGAAATTATTTTTCTTCTGGCACAGATAAACAGCACCTGCCCATAAAGCAATCATAGCTAAAGTCTGGTTAGACCAGCTGAAGTAACGCCAGATAATAGAATAATCAACGAAGGAAACAAGGTAGCCGACTAATAATAATGGAAGAGTTAGTGCAAGACGCTTCTGGATGCTGGCCTGGTCAATATGGAACCAGTCTGCAATGGTTAATCTGGCACTGCGGAAAGCTGTATCACCAGAAGTAATAGGACAGGCTACAACACCAAGAACAGCAAGAACGCCACCGATTGGTCCAAGAAGACCTTTAGAGATTTCCATAACAGAAGTAGAATTACCACCGCCAATAGCTAAGAGATTAGCTGTGATAGAGCCAACAGCTGCATCTTTATTATAGTAGAAGGCAATACCAGCTGAAGCCCAGATTAAAGCAATAATACCTTCAGCAACCATAGCACCATAGAAGATTTGACGGCCTTCTTTTTCACTGGTTACGCAGCGGGCAACAAGTGGAGACTGTGTAGCATGGAAACCAGAAATAGCACCACAGGCTACAGTAACAAACATAAAGGGCCACATTGAAAGTCCATCATCACGAAGATTTTGGAAAGTAAGTTCAATCATAGGATGATTAGCAGGGTCATTGATAGCACGTAGGATTGTACCACCACCAACACCAATTGCCATTACGATAAGACAAATACCGAAGATAGGATAGAGTCTGCCGATGAGTTTATCAATAGGGAGCAGTGTGGCGCAGAAGAAGTAGAGCAGAACAATGATAACCCAAAGCGTTTTAGAAAGGCCAGTCATACCAGCTAAGATACCGGCTGAACCAACCATGAAAACAATACCAACCATCACAAGAAGAATAACAGAGAAAACTCGCATTACCTGCTTCATGCCATTGCCTAGATATTTACCTGTGATTTCAGCAATAGAAGCACCATTATTACGGAGAGAAAGCATACCAGATAAATAATCATGGACGCCTCCGGCAAAGATTGTACCAAAGACAATCCATAGATAAACGGAAGGTCCCCAGATAGCCCCAGATAATGCACCAAAGATAGGGCCAAGTCCAGCAATATTTAAGAGCTGAATGAGAAAAGCACGCCATTTAGTGATAGGACAGAAATCAACACCATCAGGATGAGCTACACATGGCGTTGCCCTCTCATCTGGATGAAAGACATGTTCGATAAATTTGCCATAGACAAAGTATCCAACAATAAGCAAAGCAAGAGCGATAAAAAAGGTAATCATAAAGTATTCCTCCTTCATAAAATATTTATATTATCCATTCTATAACAGGAGGAAGAGATATATAATGGACAAGTTACACAAAATAAAATTAGATAATTGTATAATTTTGAATATTCAATAAACAAAGAGATGAGTTGGGCTAATATTTTTTTAGAATAGAAATTTTGTGAAAAGGGTATGATACAGTAGGAAAAGTAAAGGTGAAAAATATATAAAACTACTAAAAATGAAAGAACTAAATGAAAATGACTTTCATTGATGTTTTTGTTATGTTATACTCAATTCATAATAAGCTTATTATTACAAGTCAGGAGGACAATATGGCAAAAATGATGGGTCCACGTTTTAAGATGTGCCGAAGCCTTGGTATAAATGTAGTAGGGCATCCTAAAGCTATGGACAGAGCAACTAGTACAAACAGCAGAGCGGGTAAAAAATTATCTGATTATGGAACTCAACTGCTGGAAAAACAAAGACTGAGAGCCTATTACGGGGTTTTAGAAAAACAATTTGCAAAATATGTAAACAAGGCACTAAGTGCAGGTAGTAACCCGGGTCCAATTTTCTTATCAAGTTTAGAAAGAAGATTTGATAATATGGTGTATAGAATGGGATTCGCACGTTCAATACGCCAGGCAAGACAAATGGTTAACCATGGTCACTTTTTAGTAAATGGTAAAAAGGTTGACAGACCTTCTTACAGCATTAAAGTCGGAGATGTTATTTCTCTGAGAGAAAAATCTAGAGATCTTTCTATTATCAAAGACAATCTAGAAAATCCTTCTTTTGATTTACCTTATATCCAAGTTGATGTGGAAAAAAGAGAAGGAACACTCATTAGAATGCCAGAACGTTCTGAGCTGCCTATTGAGATTAACGAGCAACTTATTATTGAGTATTACTCAAGATAACAAACATTACACTCTTCAAGAATCAATATATCTAAAAAGGCCACCAGGACGTAGAACCCCCTGGTGGCCTTAGCCATTTCTAAGGAGGCTGTCTTTCATATAAAAAGACAGCCTCTTTTTTTATATTTTGCTTGTAGCAGAGGTAATAGTTATCAAGCTGACGATATGAATAAGGTAAAGTTTTACGTATATTATTTAAAGGTTAGGATATATTACTAAATAGTATGTCTTTTGATAGTTTAGATGATTTAAGCTAGATGTTTAGGGCGAGAGTCATCTTTGTATATAGGCCTCATATCATGAGCAGTATTTGGGATTAGTGACCGTTATTAATTAGAGCTGAAGGAGAAATATAATGAATAATATTAATGAAAATATACGAAAAGAGCTGCTAGAAACACAAAGTTATTTTGGACTTATTATAGCAGAGGATGGATATGTGCAGCCTATGACAGCAGCCAGCGATATTCCTGTTCTTGCAACTGAGCAATCCCTGCTAGATGAGTACGTTAAAGACAATACATTAGGAATTGCACTGGTAAAGGGTGAACTCATGACTTTATTTATCAAGGGGATAGTGAATAGAAACAGTCAGAAGATTAGATTACTTACAAATTCTGGTTCAGCAGAAATTGATTTTAGTGAATATGCTGAGAATAAGGATGAGGCAATTCGCTATTTAGAATCCATATTAAATATCCAGTAGGCATTTAATATACCCTCATAGCTTGTATTAAGAACTTGAGAATTTATTCTATTAGATTGATGAATATGGGAGATATAATAAAAGACCTTTCCTCATGGAAGGTCTTTTGTTGTATTTAAAGACCAACAAATTAGTTTAACAGAACTTAGATTTTTAAGTAGGATTTTTATTGATGCTAGAATAAATGAGAGTGGTCTGATATAAGAAAGATGGATGTTAATAAGCTTCTTGTGATAAAGTAGGAAAAGCATAAAAATATAAAAAGAAAATAAAAGTATTAAGAATAGACACAAAGAAAAATATAAAACCTAAAGGAAGGGAAGGAAAGCGTAATGAGAATTTTAGTGGTAGAAGATGATTTATCTATTGCTATGGGTATAGAGTACTCTCTGGAGCAGGAGGGATATGAAGTAAAGGTATGTGGTAATGTCGCAGAAGGGAAGGCTGTTATTGAAGGTGAAACTGTGGATTTATGTTTATTAGATTTAATGCTGCCAGATGGATCAGGATATGAACTTTGCAAGGCAGCTAAGGAGAATAGAGATATCCCCGTTATCTTCCTAACGGCATGTGATGATGAAGTCAATGTGGTCATGGGACTGGATATGGGTGCGGATGATTATGTAGCAAAGCCGTTTAGAATCAAGGAGTTACTTTCTAGAATTAAGTCAGTGCTGCGCCGTCATAATAAATCAGATAATAGTAAATCCATTTATATCTATGACCATATTCGAATCAATACCTTAGAAGCCAAAGTTTATAAGAGTAATCAGGAAGTACAGCTTACGGCCCTGGAATACCGCCTGCTTCTTACTTTTATTTCACACGAGGGACAGGTCTTATCAAGAAGTCAGCTTTTAGAAGGCATATGGGATGTTGCAGGAGATTTTGTAAATGATAATACCGTTACTGTTTATATCAAAAGACTGCGTGAAAAATTAGAGGAAAATCCTCAAGAGCCCAAGTTTATTACAACAGTCAGAGGCCGTGGCTATAAGGTGGGAAGATAAATGATTCGTAACAAAGAATATCGTCTATTAATACTTATAATGGCAGGAATCTGCCTCATTAATATAGTAGGAGCCTTTGCTATAAATTTATCAGCAGGCTTTTTAGCTTTAGGGACTAATCTGCTGCTGTTTATTTTAATAAGTATCTTTAATAAAAGACGCTATCAGAAGCTGGATGAGTTATCAAGCTATTTGCACCGCATTTGTTCGGGAGAATATTCACTGGATATCAGAGACAATGAAGAAGGCGAATTAAGTATTTTAAAAAATGAAATTTATAAAGTTACTCAGAGACTTTCGGAGCAGTCAGAGTTATTGAAGAAGGATAAGGTCTATTTGGCAGATGCGATTTCAGATATTTCTCATCAGCTTAAAACACCATTAACTTCAATGTTGATGATGACAGAATTATTGAAAGGTCCTCATTTACCAGATGATAAACGCCTGATGTTTACAAGAAGTATTAAAAAACAGCTTGAACGTATTGAATGGCTGGTAAGTTCTTTGTTAAAGCTATCTAAGATTGATGCCGGAACGATTCAGTTCAAAAGTGAATCGGTAAAGGTAAAAGAATTAGTTATGAAAGCAGCAGAACCGCTGCTTATTTCTATGGAATTAAAGGAGCAGCAGTTAATAATAGAAGGGGATGAGGCCGTATTCTCAGGAGATTTCAACTGGAGCAGAGAAGCTGTGTTAAATATTCTTAAAAACTGTATGGAGCATACCCAGGCAGGTGGGGAAATTCATGTGAATACTGTGGAAAACCCACTCTATACCGAGGTGGTCATTGTGGATAATGGAGAAGGAATTGACCCGGAAGACCTTCCTAATATTTTCAAGCGCTTTTACAGAGGTAAAAATGCCAGTAATGAAAGTGTGGGGATAGGTTTGGCTATGGCAAGAAGCATTGCCTTGCAGCAAAATGGCGATATTATGGTACAAAGTGAAAAAGGCAAGGGGACACGTTTTAGAATCAGATTTTATAAAAAGGTGATTTAAGGCAAAAGTTTGGTGACAAAACTGTCACTATGCATTCATGGAGATGTAAGCTGAAACAGTTAATATAGATAGAGTAATATTAATGACAAAATATCTAAAAGGCTTAAGGATAGGAAGATAAAGCTTATCCTTAGGCAGTTTATGCTGTATTAGAAATAAGAGGAGAGCTTATATGGAAATTTTAAGAATAGAGAACCTATCCAAAATATATGGGAGTGGGGAAACGGCCGTTAAAGCCCTTGATAAGATATCATTTTCAGTGAGTAAAGGAGAGTTTGTGGCTATTATTGGGGCATCAGGATCGGGGAAATCTACGTTATTACATCTTTTAGGCGGTGTAGACCGTCCAAGCAGCGGAAAAGTTTTTATCGATGGAACGGATATTTACAGTCTAGATGAAAATAAACTGGCTATTTTTAGAAGGAGACAGCTGGGGCTGATTTATCAGTTTTATAATTTGATTCCTGTACTTAATGTAGAGGAGAATATGACACTGCCATTGCTATTAGATGAGCAGAAAGTTGATCAAAATCACTTGAATGAACTGCTGAAAACATTAAATTTAACAGAAAGAATTAATCATCTGCCAAATCAGTTATCAGGCGGGCAGCAGCAAAGAGTATCTATCGGGCGTGCACTGATTAATAATCCAGCGCTTATTTTAGCTGATGAACCAACAGGGAATTTAGATAGCAAGAATGGGATGGAGATTGTAGAACTTCTTAAGATGTTTAATAAAAAATATAATCAGACGCTGATTATGATTACTCATGATGAGCGCATTGCCCTCCAGGCAGACCGTATTATTTCCATTGAAGATGGAAGACTTGCCAATGATGAGGTGATTCGCCGATGAACATTGTAAATAAGCTGACTTTAAGGCAGTTAAAGTTAAATAAAAGAAGAACATTAGTGACTATTTTAGGAGCTATTATTTCAGTAGCCATGGTAACGGCAGTAGCGGTTTCAGCTGCTTCAGGAATAGACTTAATGAAGCGTGTAGCTATTAGCAGCAATGGGAACTGGCATATGCGCTATCATAATATGTCAGCTAAAGATATAGAGAAAATAGAGCGGGATGAAAATGTAGCACAGACGATTATAGACTATCCTGTAGGGTATGCACCGTTAGAGCAGCCTAAGAACAGTAATAAACCTTATTTATTTGTAAGAGCCTATAATACAGCTGGATTTGAACTGCTGCCTATAAAATTAGTTTCGGGAGAATTTCCTAAAAACAGCCATGAGATTGTGATTCCAGAGCATCTTGCTGGGAGTACAGGCCTGGAGTATCAAATTGGAGATAAGATAACACTTAACCTGGGACAGCGCTATGAAAAAACAGAAGATACAGTCACAGGGAATGCAGGGACAAATGAAACAGAGCGTCAGGAAAGTTATAGCGTGCCACTGGAACAAAGCTATAGTTTAACACGTAATGAAAAAGATGAGATAGCTGAAGTATTAGTACCTGAAGAGACTAGAGAATATACCGTAGTAGGGATCATTAAAAAATCCAGGGAAGAGCAAAGCTGGTCACCTGGCTATGAAATGATAACTTATACCAATCAGGATGAGATTCCTGCTAATGCAGTGATTGATGTATCGGTTGTATTAAAAGATTTAAAGAAAGATATCTATGAACACAATGCGGCGCTGGGAGCTAAAATCGGTGTGAAGGTAGTAGAACCTCATAGTGACTTATTAGTTTGTTATGGTGTGAATAGTGATACCAGATTAATAGGGGCCTTTGCTGGAATCATTACGATTGTAATGCTTATCATTATAATTGGTTCTGTATCACTCATTTATAATGCTTTTGCGATTTCAGTATCAGAAAGATCACAGTATTTAGGGATGCTTGCCAGTGTAGGAGCAACGAAGAAACAAAAAAGAGCTTCTGTTTTCTTCGAAGGGGCTGTGATTGGAAGCATTAGTATTCCTCTAGGTCTGTTAGCAGGATTCTTGGGAATGGGAATCACATTTGGTATGATTAATAACTTGTTTAAAGATGTAATGAGCATACAGGAGGACCTAAGATTAATTGTAACTCCTTGGTCTGTGATCCTGACCATTATGATTTCAATTCTAACTATCTTTATTTCTACTTATATACCAGCAAGACGTGCTTCCAAGATTTCACCTATAGAAGCCATTAAGCAGAGTGCAGATATTAAGATCAATAAGAAAAAGATTAAAACTTCCAGGCTGACACGAAAAATCTTCGGCTTTGAAGGCGAGCTGGCTTTAAAGAATTTAAAAAGAAATGGCCGCCGTTATCGTGCGACCTTATTATCGCTTATTATAAGCATTGTGCTATTCTTAACGACAGCAACTTTTTCTAGCTATATGGAAAAGTCTATAGAGATGATGATACAAAGTGCAAACTATGATATTCGCGTGGCAGCGAATAATATGACAGATGCAGAAGCACGTAAGGAATTAGAAAAGGTAAAGGATTTAGATAAAGTAGAAGCTTATAATCTAATAACTTATACGTATTTAGAGGCCTATTTATCAGATGAAATGACGCCAGATGCTATAAAGAGTAAGTGGGGAGCAGGAGAGGAAGAAGGTAATAATTATTCTGTTAATGTGATAGCTATGGAAGATGAAGCCTTTAAGGATTATGCAAAATCTGTGGAAGCAGATATGAGCTTATTTGAGAATACCAACAGGCCGGCAGCTATTCTGCTCAATCGTGTTATTTTCAAAGATGAGAATAAAATGCAAAGAGATGAAGAACTTGTTCATATTAAGGCAGAGGAAAAACTTCCTTTAGCAGACTATCAGTGGGATGCGGAAACAGATGAAAGCTACATCATAGATATAGGCGATATATTAATTGGGGGAATAGCTAAGAAGCCGCCTCTAGGAATAGGAATTCCAGAATACAAAATGATTCAGCTGATGATGCCTCAGTCTATGTATAATACACTGATAGAGACAGCTAGTGAGAAGCTGGACCGTGAAGTTCACAGCTATCAATCAATCTATTTAACCTCTCAAGATCCATTTGGATTACAACAGGAGATTGAAGCATTACAGGAAAGCAGCGAAGTAACTAGCTATGATATTTATAATATTTATGAGCAAAAACAATCTGCACAGCAGATGCAGACAGTCATGAAAGTATTTATTTATGGATTTATCGTACTGATTACACTTGTCAGTGTAGCAAATATCTTTAATACCATCTCAACCAGCATCGCTCTTAGAAAAAGAGAATTTTCGATGCTTAGGTCAGTTGGTATGACACCAAAAGGTTTTAATAAAATGATTAATTTTGAAAGTGTTTTTTATGGACTAAAGGCACTTCTTTATGGATTACCAATCAGCTTTGTGATTATGATGATGATGTATAAGAGTTTAAGCAGCGGCTTAGGCGTTAATTTCTTGATTCCTATAAAAAGTATTGTTGTTGTAGTCTTTTCAGTGTTTGCCATTGTAG
>Ga0115851_100852_pt1 | contig 15142 bp, 11 predicted proteins | sample InSIn2gowninarea_FD_83865 | JGI IMG/M metagenome (GOLD analysis project Ga0115851, IMG submission 83865)
TGAGGTCGACTATCATAATATCTCAATCCTTCAAGGTTTCCTTCTACCCATTTAAGAACTGAACGGGGTGAGGGCCAAAGACTAGTAAACTGACCCAACAAACCTCATTTAGAGAGGGAAAAAGTTTCGTGGTTAGGAAGGGAGGGAGGTAGGATTATTTCAGGAATTTCATTGATCTTCTTAAAAAAATTGATATGGACGGTCTGGGACAAGATGATCCCAAGGAGGAGAGTAGAGAGGCAAAGGCTTTCGAATTATCACCCAGCTGAGATGAAACTTTGGTATATGAGACATGGATCGATGCACCTTTATGGGGAGGTAATGCATGATCCATCACCAACTAGTCAAGGACAGAGTCCTGGGAGCAGAAGGCCCCGAGAGCCAAAGGAATAGGTCACATTCAGAGATGGAAGACATCAACTAATTAACAAAATTATATTTTAAGATTTTATGGATTAATGGTATAGTGTTAATTATGATAAAAAGAATTAAAGGTAGAAAGATGGTTTCAATGGATGATAATATAATTAAGATTAGTTGAAAAGTATATTGTAGTATCTTTCCTAGGTTGTGTTGAGAGAGGATTTAGTATATCCATGAGGACCTATTTAGTATTAATAATGCTCATTTGCAAGCATAGTAAAAGGAAAGCATACCCCTATCTATTTATATATGTGAGAGCCAGGTAAGAGATGAGACTATCCTAATATACACTCATGAGCCTTATATGTAATGCACATGATTGACTAGTTTAGAGTGGTGAGGACATGAGGTAATAAAGACCACAAGGACGACCTCCACTAGAACCACAAATTCCATCACCAGAGTTGGATCTCATCTTGCACTGCATAGAAGAAATTAATGAAACCTTAAAAGGGAACCAAAAGGTTGAGATAGAGGCAAATCACCCTCCATTAGGGATAGGAAACCTTGAAGGATTGAGATATTATGATAGTCGACCTCAAAACAAAGATATTATAAGGAATATCTAGAAGATTAAGTTCTCAAACTTGGTTGGTGTTCATGCTAGTGAACAAGTAGAAACATGGTTGTAAGTAATGACAAGGTGCTTCACACTAAGAGAGTATACATCCAATTCAAAGGCTAGGATAAAGATATTCTAGTTTAGAGATAGTGCCCTAAATTGGTTTGGTAACCTAGACTGAAAACTACACCTTGTTGAAAATAGAAACAAGGAATGCTAAAAATAGAAATGTTATAAATAGCATTGCTATAAATAGCATCTCAGGTACCAGTGTTGGAAATAGAAACAAGGAATAATAAAATAGAAATGCTAAAAATAGCATTGCTATAAATAGCATTTCGGGATAGATTCCAATTTTAGTTAGTCCCTGAAATAAAATTGAGAAGTAAAATTTGAATTTTATCTTAGCAGCTGTTTGTAAAATAATTAATTAATTCATCTTGATTTAATTAGTTGTAGGAAATCAAACATGAAGTCTATGTGAAGACATGCAATAGTTTCTCCATTGATTGAGGAAGTTATCCCTTGATTAAGGAGATTAGGATGAGTTGTACTTTGAGTTATAATTAGTTAGCTTAGTTATCTGAGTTGAGTCCAGTTAGATTAGTTCCAACAGTTTGTGGAATTGATTGTGAGTGTAGTTAGTTAATGGATGCATGCATGTAACTGCTGCACTTTAGATAACTAAATATTCTCTCATAAATAACTCATGCATGTCAGTTCAATCAGAGACCCCATTGAGATCAGAGGAAGGGACAATGTATGATCAGTTGGAGGAATTTTCCTATATAGGAAACTCATCCATGCAGAAGGAATCATCTCCTTCAGGATTGTGCACTTACCAATGAGTTTAATGTGTGGTGTGAGAGGTGAATTCACATAGGTGGCAGCATTGGACCCCAGGAGAAACTGCGCAAGGAAATAGGAGGATTGAAGGATAGAGGAGAAGGTTTGTGAGAACCCTTTGACTGTCTATGAGCAGCAGAGGGATTGTACTGAGAGCTGTATATCTTGTGAGTTAAAGCTATGTGTAATCTGGACATATTTCCACTTGTATGATATTACAGAGATTGGGGTTTTTTAGTTGAGGCTTCCCTCAGAGTATTCTTCTTTGTTCATGTGTGATTTCTTTCTCATTTTTAGTTATATGTGTTCTGTTTGATCTTTCTCATATTCAATTAAGCTTCTGCAAGTTTGTTGTGGAAGTAGATCTTGTATTTTGCTTTCATATATTGCATAACCTGTTGATCTACAATGGGAAATTACACATGGTATTAGAGCAAAGGTGATCAAAGAGAAGAAAAATATACGAAGAAGGGAGAAGGGAGAAGTTCGAAGTGCCTGAATATAGAAATTGAGTTCTTATCACATCTCAATTTCACCAATGGCGTTCAACGGTTTAAGACTCGAGTATGCCCTTGATGGTAACTTGAATTATATAGCCTCGAAGGATCGCATGGAAGTAGTATTAGAGGACAACGGTCTAAAGGACTTCATTGATCAAGAAGTCCCAAAGCCAGCAGTAGCTAGTGCTACAGAATTGGCGGAATGGAAGAAACGTGCGGCTAGAGCAAGGAGAATTCTTCTAGAGAGATTTCAAGACCACAGTCTTGAGCCTCCATGGAAGGAGACACTGTTTTCAATGTGGAAAACATTGAAATATCTATATCAGAATAACACCGATCAGAGGAAGTTGGTGCTGAAAGACAAGCTTCAGAAATTTAGGTGTGAAAAGGGCGACACGATCTCTACATATCTGAACAAGCTCACCACCTATAGGGATGAGCTTGGAAGTGTAGGGATCATGACAGCCGATGATGACATGGTGAGTCCTACTCTCCTCGGTCTTCCTAAGAGCTAGCATAGCTACCAAGACTCAGTAAATGGAAGAGAGAAACTGCCAGATTGGGAATGACTTTGGTGAGATCTGATGCAAGAGGAGATAAGGAGAAGCACCAGAGCTGGTTTTTAATCCAAGGAGGATGAAGAAAATTGTGCCTTAGCGAGTAAGGTGAAGAAAGGGAAGGAGAAGGATTCTCATCCCAAATCCAGTTCTTCCCATGGTGGGAATAAGTTTGACAAATCAAAAGTGCAATGCTTTCATTGTCATGATCTGGGCCATTTTGCTACAAATTTTCCACTGAAGAAATCCAATATGGGATTCAAGGAAGGATCTGAAGGTGAGGCATTGGCCTCACAATTCGATTTGGGTTTCACCCTCTCCACATGCATGGTTTCATCCATGGTGGGATTTGGTTGGTTTCTTGACAGTGGAGCTTCATTCCACATAACCGGCGATAAGAGTTTGTTCAGTACCTTGGAGGAGAAAGATCTCCAAATACTCATAGCGATGGGTAATGATGAAAAGTATAGTGTCTCAGGAGTAGGCACAGTGGTTTTTCAAAGGAAGCATGGAGCTTGCATTACCTTGACAGATGTGAATTATGTGCGAGGATTGAAGAAAAACTTAGTATCTATCGTGATGCTGGAAGACAATGGCTATGATGTAGTCTTCAGTAAGGGAAAGGTTTTCCTTAGACACATCACCATGAGACATGTGAAGCAGATCGGTTCACGAGTCAAGAACTTGTATGCTCTTGAGGTTCAAGATGCATGCAAAGCCTTGAGAAGCAAGGCAACTATTGGACACTTGATGGTTGAGAGGGAAAGTACATTATCTCTCAACATGCAGTGCCAAAAGAAGTCTTAGATAATTGTGGAGGAGCCACAATTGGTGAAGTAGCTTCAAGAGGTTGTGGAGCAACCATAATTAGAGAAGCCGAGAGGAGACTGAGTGGAGGCATACACTCATGTAGATACCTCTTGTAGAGTGAAATTTCGAGCCAACTAGGCAGAGGGATCACATGCATCCATACCTCCAGGTAGGAAGTGGGGCGATGTGGAGTGACAGTCCCAAGAAGGTTGGAATAGGGGTAGGATCATTGACGTACCCAACCTCTTTGATTAGACCTTGCTACAGGAGCCCCAACAAGGAGTAGAAATATTGGTTGAGTGGGTAGAGATAGATGTAGATGGAGCAGAAGAGGAAGCTTCAACATCAGAGGATGTTTCTAGCCCAACAGGGAGGTCAGTTGGAGATCAATTACTTACTTCTCAGTAACTAAGTTGTAGTGTAGCAGTGGGCAGCACAATGCAACATGATGAGAGGAGGTGTAGTGCGGATGCAGTGCTGGGAGATAGGACCAACAGCAACATGGATGTAGCAAAGGAATCAATGTGATTTATGCAGTCATAGATCAAAGTGACAGAGGCTAGAGTAGTCAGATGTTGAAGAGCACAGAGGTGCATAGTTTTCAGTTGAAAGAGGCAATTACAGTTAGAGACTTTGATGACAGAGGCATCATTCTGATTCAGGTTGGATATTTTTTTATTCCTAGAGTTTCTGGAGCAACAAAACTAGGGAGAAGTGTTGCATGCACAACATTCCAAAGGTTCAGGATCGGTTTCATGTTGAATGCCTTTCTTGTTAAGAGGGAGTGTTGAAAATAGCAACAAGCAATGGTAAAAATAGAAATTCTATAAATAGCATCTCAGGTACCAGTGTTGGAAATAGCAACAAGGAATGATAAAATAGAAATGCTAAAAATAGCATTGCTATAAATAGCATTTCGGGATAGATTCAAATTTTAGTTAGTCCCTGAAATAAAATTGAGAAGTAAAATTTGAATTTTATCTTAGCAGCTGTTTGTAAAATAATTAATTAATTCATCTTGATTTAATTAGTTGTAGGAAATCAAACATGAAGTCCATGTGAAGACATGCAATAGTTTCTCCATTGATTGAGGAAGTTATCCCTTGATTAAGGAGATCAGGATGAGTTGTACTTTAAGTTGTAATTAGTTAGCTCAATTATCTGAGTTAAGTCCAATTAGATTAGTTCTAACAGTTTGTGGAACTAATTATGAGTTCAGTTAGTTAATGCATGCATGCATGTAACTGCTGCGCTTTAGATAACTGAATATTCTCTCATAGATAATTCATGCTTGTCACTTCAATCAAAGACCTAGTTGAGATCAGAGGAAGGGACAATGTAGTATTAGTTGGAGGAATTTTCCTATATAGGAAACTCATCCATGCAGAAGGAATCATCTTCTTCAGGACTGCATAGTTTCTATTGAGTTTAATGTGTTGTGTGAGAGGTGAATTCACACAGGTGGCAATGCTGGACCCCAGGAGACACTGCGCAAGGAAATAGGAGGCTTGGAGGGCAGAGGAGAATGTTTTTGAGAAACCTTTGACTGTCTATGGGCAGTAGAGGGATTGTATTGAGAGATGGATAGCTTGTGATCTAAAGCTTTATGTAATTCAGACATATTTCCACTTGTATGTTATTACAAAGATCAGGGTTTTTTAGCTGAGGCTTTCCCCAGAGTATTCTTCTATGTGTTTGGTCAATTTAATGTGTCCTAAATTGCTATTTAAAGTGTCAATCCGAGGATCATAAACTGATGAAGTTAAGTGCACTGTATATGCAAGGTATCCAACTTCCTAGTTCTTTGTCGCTTTTGAGTTTTTTTTTGGTTTGTTTTTAGGTGTATATTCTGTCGATTTCCTAAATGTAAGGTGACAGAATTGAAAGGAAAGTCTGGATGGTAATGGTGATTTCTACAATGATTTTCCTAGCTTCAAGGTTCTCTTCTGAAAAGTTTCAAATTTGTTGTGATGAAGTTAATTCTCAAGAAGAAAAAAAAGGAAATGTACCAAAACAGTGAACTAGTGACAATGGCCCAGTATCCTTACCGCTGTATAAAAAGAAAATAAAAACTGAACTCAAAGCAATTCAAAGACTGAAAGCAAAGTAACTAAATCACACTACTTCAACTCATTTTCTCACCCTTCACCTTTCGACTCGCTCTGGCTATAGGAAGTAATCACAAGCTAATTGAATAATATGATATCCAAACTGCAGGAAGTAAAATTGCATAGAATGAAACTAAGATTTCAACTACCCATTCATATTTCAATTTCTGAAAATGCCATAAGTAGTTTAATCACTAAATTGCAGGAAAGAAAACTACATCATACTACATGAAGTAATATTCTGATTCCTCACTAATTGAGTCGCTTGGCTATAGAGAGGAGATCACAAACAAATGAGTAATATGATATCTAAGTGACAGAAAAGTAAATAAGCAAAGCAAAAACTCAAAGAAACAACAATGCTGGAATTAAAACTCAATAAATGAATCAGCAGAAAGGACAAGATGATTTCATGTCAGTAGCCATTAAAAATATGTAAATTTGCCTGGGCTGCCTACGAAAACCTGTAAGAGAAGCACTGATCAGCTAACAGTTATGAGAAGACATAAAAGGAAATATGGACAACAGTTAATTATGAACATCAAAACAACGCAATATATACAAGCAATGATTATAGTAACATAATGAAAGAAAGTAAGAAACTATACAGAGCCTTGGTGTACAGGGGCCCTCTGCAACCTTAGCCAGTCAATATTCAGTCACAAATCAAATTCAAGAATGTTGTCTTCTCATGTATTCAAGTGCAGTAAATAAGACAAAAGCAAAGCACGGTACAGTGGGTTTATAACAACAGTCAAAATTATATCTAAAAAGTTAACTATCCAGTGTATAACAATGCATTATTTATAAGTGAAAATGCTATAACTGTTTCCTAGATTCTACGCTATCAAACAGACACGTAAATCTCTACAGCCTGTGATCTAGCGGTATGGTAATCATGACAGATAAATCCATGGAGTCGTGGCTGCTCGATTCAGTTCAGGGATTGATCCACAGGTGTCGGCATACCTCCGGAAATTAAGAATCTTGCCACGCAAACCTTCACGTGAACAAAACAGAGCTGTGCCACCGCAGAACTCTTGGTTTGGCCGTTCCTTTGACCATCTTTAACCATGGCTGTTGGTGAGAGATTTGGCTGAACTAAAGGGACACTCTCCATGTACATGACATTTGCAGCTTGCCCATGTGGCTAGATTCTCCATTGGACAAAATGGCTGCGGAAACTGGAGCTGGCTGTAGACACCTGAGCTGGCTGCAGAAACTAACAAGTTTCCGCAGCTGATTGAACAAAAATCTAAATCAAACAGCAGTCATAAACATAGTTAGGAAACCATTTTATAAGCTCTTTTTAGACTAGTATGCAATGATTTGTTAGCTTGGTGGGTCAAGTAAATGGAAAAGAAGGCTAAAAAGGTGTATGGGGAAGATGCAAGTTTGGGACTCAACATACCCCCACTGTGAAGGTGTTGCATGTCCTCATGCAACCAAAATTTTAGTTATTTCTCTTTAATCCATGTGTTCTGAAGCCTCTGCTAGGACGTCTAGTCCTCTTTTCCTCTTCCTTGGTGCCACCACCATTCTAGGTTTCCTTATCAGACACCTGAATTTGAGATTGATTAGTTCTCTGCTTAACTTCCTGCACTTTTTCTTTAGTTTCTTGTTTTTCTTTTGCCATAGTCCTAAGTGAAGCATAGTATTATCATGAATAATTTTATCCACCTTGCTCTACTCTTTAAGTGCTTCATTTTCCTGCTTAATATGCCTATTAAGAACCTCTAATTCAAACACTTCTTGCTTTAAGGATTGAACTTGTTCATCTGGTGTCATATGGGGCAGAGTAGTACTCAGACCTTCAGATGTCTTTTCTAAAGATTCAAGGTAATCATATACCTCCTGTTGACTTGGATCCACTTCTGTAGTTCTCCTTGGACTGACCTTGAAGTCTTGTGGAGGAGAAGGACTGCTTTCTAGCTCTGGTTGAGAAGGGCTTTCATCAATTTGTGGGGGACTAGTTTCAATACTTGGCTGAGGACGAGGTGGACTATGGCCAGATGGAGGCTTCTCGGGTGTTTCCTCACCCAAGTCAATGAAGTAAGGTCGTTTTAATTGTGTTTTACTCCCCCTCCCTCTAAGCTTGGTGCTTCTTCTTAAATATGGTGGACTAGTACTCCCTTCTCCTATGCTTTTTTTTCCTTTTTCTTTTGCTTTTGTGGTAGTAGCCTGCTTTTGAAGATGCTTTAGTTTCTCAGACAATGGTTGATAATCTTCCTCTATAGATGGCTCAGGTGATTGGTAGACTTCTTGTATGTTTCTTTTGCCTTTCTCTTTTCTCTGTTTCTTGTCTTTGGTCCTGTTCTCTTTTTCCTTTTTACCAACTTCTTGAGTTTCTGTGGTAGGAGAGTCTTGGACTATGGCACTCTTTTCTTTTCTCCTACTCTTTATTGGTATCTTTGGTGGACTACTTCCAGATGCCTCAGATGGTTCTTGAAAATAATTTCTCATTAAGAATTGTTCCCAGGTATCTTTATTTTTCTTCAGTTGGTCCTCAATGAGAATTTTTACAAGCCCATGATGATATAGATGAGGTTCTATATTGCCTATGTGTTTTTGGACTGTAATACTCATCTTTTTCAAACTCAACAGTAAAAAATAAGGCAAATTAAGAGTTTGACCCTCTAAGAAATTCATCATCACTCTAGCATGGTACATATACGTTGAACCAAAGCGTCCTTCGCAAGTGATAAATTTTTGGATAACTAACAGCAAACTGGCCCATTCTTCTTTCAGTGCGTGAATAAGAATTCCTCTTGTAAACACAGTGGTGTCCATACCTGGGTTTCGTAGCATAATTCTCCATGTCTATTCGTCCACTCTTTTGTTTTTGAACCATCGCTCACCTTCCTAGGGTAAGCCTGTGGCAGCTGCTACTGTGGTTTCAGTCACCGTGAGCTTCAAGTCTCCAATCTCCACCGTTTGGCCATCGAAATACCGTGCAAAAGCTTTGGTTACCTCTTTATTATAGCCTTTAAACTTTTGGATGAAGCGTAACCATCTGGCTTTCTTAAGCAAATCTTTGGCTTGAAGGTAACCTTCCAAATATTTCTGTCCTTCTAGTTCTGCCCTTAGTAATTTTCCCATTCCTACCTCTGTTTTGAATTTCAACTGAGAATTCAATTGCATGTGAGGGTTCAGAGGAAAGTGGATCGGTTACAGGGTTTATGGTAAAATGCAGTGGCTGCAATCGATAATGGATAGCAGGTAACGGGAATGCTTCGAGATTACAGGCGGAACAGAGGATGAGCAGCCGCAAATGAGTTCACAAGATGAAATGAGGATGCATGTGAAGAGTATGGTCTTAATAGAGTGGTAAGTGAATGGAGTGATGTCGAGATTTTTGAATCAAATGGCTGTGTACAAAATGTTACACGTTTCAATGGATGGCTGCGAAAATGCGGTTAAGAGGAGCCGTAAAGGGATAGGTCACATCTCATGAGTACGGGTGATAAATGAAAGTGTAGTCGACTTGATTTTAAACCCGAAAATCAATCATGAGACCGTTAAGAGATGAATGCATGGTGTGCAGAATAATATCGTGGAATGGTAGTGGGTAATGTGACTCTCATTGCACATAGTAGAGCTTTTATGCTTTGATAACTATGCATAATCATGACTTTAATAGCTATTTGATTAAAAAAAATTGCTCATACCTTTGGAAACCTTGTCATTTCTTTATTATAGCTTCTAACCAATTGCTCTTCTTCCTTGATGTCTTGGAGATGCTCCATGTCTTCATATGCTCAATTACACCTGCATTTTCATGATTTTGCACTAACATTTTGACTGTAAAAAAAAACAGAGTGGTGGTAGCTGCGGAAATCGTTTCTGGCTGCGGAAACTGCTTCTGGCTGTGGAAATTGCTTCCAGCTGCGGAAACTGACACAGCACCCACTTGGCTGAACAAAGATAGTTAGAAAATAACTGACTGAGTGAAAATGGTCCTGAAAGAGACATTTATTGATGAAATGGAATGAAGTTAATGAAATGGAGTGGAATGAAATGGAGTGAAGTGAGAGGAAAAATGGAGATGGAGTGGAGTGGCAAATGAAATGGAGTGAAAATGAAGATGAAGGAGAGAATTTTTTTCTTTTTCTTTTGGAAAATATAGAGTGTCAGGTGTCCCTGATTTTCACTCTACATTTTCTGTATAAGACCGCCAATCTGTGATTGGTTTTCAGGCTTATACAATTTTATTTTATTTTATTTTATTTTTATTTTTTTTTCGAATTTTGAATTCAGAGAAACAAAGGCTAGATTCGTGGGGAAGAATTCTTCTTCTCCATCAGCCTTATTGCAGAATTCTCTTGAAACATTTTGACAAATTCCTCTTTTGAGAGTGGCTTATGATAAATTTTCAATCGGTGGCCATTCATAATGAGAGGAGTTTGAAATACATCAATGGTCTTGATTCTTACCACTCCATTGCTAAAGATTTTGTCAATCTCATATGGCCCAAGCCAATGAGTCTGAAATTTACCTTTGAAGTCTTTAAACTTGGAATCAAACAGTAGCGCCCAATCTCCCTCTTGAAACTTTTTCTCTTTGATGTATCTGTCATGCCACTTAGCTCTTTGATGTTGAACTAGATTAGTTCTTAAAATTGCTTCTTGTCTGATCTCATCTAGCTCATTCAACTGCTCCAGCCTATGCTTTTGGGCTTCTGATAGATTCATCCCCAACTGAACTGCCATATTGAAAGTCTTGACTTGAAATTCAATGGGGAGCAGGACTTCTTTCCCATAAACAAGTTCATAGGGAGAATGTCCTGTTGTATTCGTCCAAGTAGTTCTGTAGGCCCACAAGGCTTCAGGAAGCCTCTCTGCCCAATCTCTTCTATGTAGATGGACAATTTTGGTGATGATGCTCTCAAGAACTTTGTTTGTAGACTCCACTTAGCCATTTGCTTGCGGATGGTAAGGAGTAGATTTTCTGTGCTTGATTTTATATTCTTCCATCAGCTTCTCCATCAATTTAGATGTAAATTGACTTCCCTGATCTGTCACAATTTCTCTTGGGACACCAAAACGAGTAAAAATATCCTCATAAAGAAAATGAACAACTGAATTTTCAGCGGTAGAAGGAAATGCTTTGGCTTCTACCCATTTAGTGACATAATCAGTGCATACCAATATATACTTCTTCTATTTAGATGGTGGATTAATGGGTCCAATGAAATCTAAAGCCCATTTTTCAAAGGATTCGATGAGTACCTGTGGTTGTAATGGCATTTCATTTGAAAGAGTCGGTCTCCCAACTCTTTGGCAGTTGTCACACCTTCTGACATATTGTTTTGCATCTTTGAAAAGGGAAGGCCAATAATATCCCAAAGAAAGGATTTTATAGGCCGTCCTTTTTTCAGCAAAGTGTCCACCGCATGGTTCATCATGACATGCCTTGAGGATGTCACGCATTTCATCTTCCCGAACACATCTTCTGATCACACAATCTAGCCTTGTTTTAAACAATTCGTTAGAAATCCATGAATAATTCGAACTCTCCTGAATAATTCTTCTTTTTTCACTGGGAAATAAATGTGGAGGTAGCTTTCCTGTAACCAAGTAGTTAGCAATATTTGCATACCAAGGAGTCTTAGTAGTTACTGCAAATAAATATTCATCTGGAAACTTATCCTCTACAGGAGAATCTTTATTAGTATTTTGGATTCTAGACAAGAAATCAGCTACTGTATTTTGTTTTCCTGGTTTATCCAATACAATAATATTGAATTCTTGTAAAAGTAAGAGCCATCTTGTAACTCTGCCATTAGTAACAGGTTTGTTCATTAAATATCTAATTGCAGAATGATCAGTATGGACAAAAGTTTCATAGCCTATTATATAATGTCTAAACTTATTGATTGCATGAACAACGGCTAAGAATTCTTTTTCAGTCATAGTATAGTTTAACTCGATGGGAGTCAAATTTTTACTGGTGTAGTAAATGGCATAAGGGACTAAATCCTTTTGACCCAACACAGCACCTAAAGCTGTATCTGAAGCATCTGTAGAAATATGGAAAGGAAGTTTCCAATTTTGCCCTCTCAAAATAGGTACTTCAGATATTCTCGTTTTCAAAGTTTTGAATGCAGATTGACAATCAGGATCCCATTTGAATTCACAGTCTTTTGTAAGTAATTTGAAGAGTGGAGATGCTATCTTGGTGAAGTTTTCGATAAATCTTTTATAGTATCTAGTAAATCCAAGAAAACTTCTAACATCTTTCTGAAAATTTGGAATAGGCAACTTGGAGATGACTTCAACTTTTGATCTATCAACTTTAATCCCATCCCCTGAAATATGATGTCCTAAAACAATCCCTTCGGTAAACATCATAAAGCATTTTTCATGACTCAATGAAAGGTTTGTTTCTTTACACCTTATAAGGACTTTTTCCAAATTCTCTAATGCCTCTTCAAATGAATTACCATAAACTGTAAAATCATCCATATAAACCTCTACACAATCATGGATTAGATCAGAAAAAATTCCTAGTATTGCCCTTTGAAATGTTGCGGGTGCATTACATAATCCAAAAGCAAGTACTCGGTAAGCAAAAGTTCCCCATGGACAAGTAAATGTGGTCTTATCTTGATCTTCAGGTGCTACCTGAATCTGATTATAGCCACTAAAACCATCCAAGAATGAAAAGTACTTTTTGCCTGCTAAAGTATCTAATACCTGATCGATAAAGGGTAAAGGAAAGTGATTCTTCAAAGTTGCTTTTTTCAATTCCCTGTAATCAATGCAAACCCTCCATTTACCATTCTTTTTAGGTACTATAACCAAAGGAGAAACCCATCGGCTATCTGAAATTGGATAAATGAAGTTTACATTGAGTAGTTTTTGGATTTCTTCTTTCACTATCTCCCTAAGGTTTGGATTCATCCTTCTCTAAGGTTGTCTGATTGGTTTACTGTTTTCCTCGATGTAGATGTGATGAATGCAAGTCTTAGGGTCAATACCTTTCATGTCAGTATACTCCCATGCAAATGTAGTAGAATGCTTTTACAAGATTTTGGTTAGCTCTCCCTGTTGTGATCTTTCCAAGTTTTTGTTGATATTCAATGTTTTACCTAGAAAGATCTCAATGGTGGAACTACCAAATTCTTCCATAGAGAAAAGAGACATTTGTCTAGATGATAGATACTCAATGTCAAAATCTAACTGAAATTGTGTGTGGTCATATTTTGAAGATGTTTCAAAGTTTTCTAATGTGTTCATAATTTGACTATCTTCACTGATTTCAGAAATGGTAAAGATAGGTTGTATAGTTTTCTCATCATCAACCCACTCATTATCTCCTATTTCTGTAATTGCTTTTGCTGGAGGATACAGATTGAATTTATTTGTCGAATTACCATCAGAAATATACATATCCCCAGACCTACAACTGATAAAAGCATCAGCTGTGGCTAGCCAAGGTTTTCCTAAGATGAGAGGGTGTCCTCCTAAATTACTCTTGGGAGTTAAAATCATGAAATCTACTAGATATTCCCAAGAATCTAAGGAGACTGAAATGTCTTCTAATACACCATCTGGTTTAATAATTGATCGATCTGCAAGTTGCAGTAAAGTTGGTGTAAAAAGAAGATTAGGAAGTTTTAGTTGTTCCATAGTCTGTCTACTCATAATGTTGATAGCAACCCCTAAATCAATCAAATTATTTGGAATTTCTACCCCATTGATATGTGTTTTGACAATTGGGCTACTGGGATCTACATACTTCTGCATAGTAATTTTTCCCATCATGATATCTGCAATTTATCCTACCAGGTGGATTTTTCTTGTATCTCTCGGTTTCCTTCCTAGTCTTTTAAGACTCAACTCCTTTATTATTTTTGCTAGAATAGGAATGTCTCTAATGGCTTGTAACAAGGAATCCTGATATAGACATTCTTTAATTCATCTAGAAAATCATAGTCAGGCAACAAGATTTGTTTTTCCACCCCTTTGTCAATTTGTAATCTTTCAGGAAAAGAAGGTGTGGATGAAGATGCAAGTTGCTCAACTATAGGAGTTGTGGGGGCTGACTCTTTTTCTTCTTCTTTTTGAGAGCTTGGGTTTTGAAGAGATGCTTCAGAACCTTTATTGGCTTCAAGAGAATCTTCCTCAAAAATGCTTTGCTTTTGAGTATCTATAGAAGGCTTATCTAGAACTCTACCAGATCTGAGTTGTACATCATTGAGAGGAACAATCATATAGGTAGGAAATTGTTGTCCTTCTACCATGTAAGCATTTTGAGGGTTTTTATTGTTGGGGTTTGGCAATGGCTGGGAAGGTAGTTGATTTGTCTTCTGTTGGAATGGGAGCAAGAGTTGAGAATTTGGATTCTATTGAGAAGGTTGTTGTTGTGATGGAAATGGTAATGATAGTTGTGGATTTTGATTTGGAAGTTGTGGAGCTTGTTGATTCTGAAAAGATGGAGGATATTGATAAAATTGAGCAAATCTCCCATAAGGATTTTACATACCTTATCACCATGATTGAAAAGGATTTTGAGGTTGCGACCAAGATTTTTGCCAAGGGTTCCAATTTGGTGGGGTTTGAAAGCTCATAGAGTTGTTAAACCCTTGATTTTCTTGCCCCTGCCAAGGTCTCCTTGCAACAAAACAGAGAGACTCCATTGAATTTAGATCCTCTTGAAAAACAGCTTTGAGCCCAGGAATTGAAGGACAATCCTTGGTCTCATGGTTTTCTGAGCAAATCATACATGTTTCTACAACTTTTGCATCTAAGGGACATTCCCTTAGAGCATGTTTCTTTCTACATTTTGGGCAAAAGATGGCCAAAGCTTCAGCTTCTGCTTTCTACTTGTTTTGTATTTTAAGGGTGTCTAGTTGCTCACTAAGACTCCCTAAGATATCGGTTTTAAATTCATCAAGCATGTTACCAATCTCAGCTCTACTTACTGATCCTATTGCAGATTTGTTTGCTCTAATGAGAGAAGGATCTCTAGGCCCTTTTCCAGTTTTAGATTTTCCTCTTGAGAGATGGACACATAGCTCTGCTATATCATGAAGTGGAAGTTGAGATATATCTCCTTTTCCCATCATGTTCAAAATATCTATCCATTCATCTCTAATGGCTTTTAATAGGAGGGCTTTCAAGGTTTCCTCATCTAAGTTACTCATTTTTTCTCTTTTCAGGTTGTATTGAAATCTTTCAAGTAAATCCTCCAAGTTTTCATCTTCTTTTGCACCATTTTGAATACCTCATCTTTGTGATTGGTGGGCATGCAATAGTCCAGGTATCTATCCAAAAATGTTTGTTTCATATCATTCCAAGTCCTAATGGATTGAGTGAGTAATCCCATGAACCA
>Ga0115851_100853_pt1 | contig 15141 bp, 11 predicted proteins | sample InSIn2gowninarea_FD_83865 | JGI IMG/M metagenome (GOLD analysis project Ga0115851, IMG submission 83865)
AAATATCATTCGACGCAGTTATTGCTCATCTGTAGCTAAAGATGTTTATAAATTGCAAGAAATATATGAGTACTAGGGTCAAACTACTTGTATTCTTTTTTATCATCACAATAACCAATAAATATGCACTTAATTGACTTTGCATCAAGTTTTCTTCTTTCATCCTTTGGAATATGAGCAAATGCTTGGCAACCAAAAAATCTTAAATGACTCACTTTTGGTTTGTACCCATAAAATGCTTCAAAAGGTGTTTTAAGCTCTAAACTTTTGGTTGGACTCTTATTTTTCAAATAAACAACAATATTAATAGATTTAGCCCAAAAAACATTAGAAATATTTTTACCTTGAAGCATACTATGTGCACATTCAACTAGTGTTTATGTTCTTCCTCTCAGCAACTCCATTTTGTTGAGGTGTATGTGGAATTGTAAATTATTGTAGAATCCCATTGCTTTTGCAATATTGATTAAATTCTCTTGATTTATATTCCCCCCCAATCAAATCTCAAAATTTTGATGCAATTTCCAGTCTGTTTTTCCACCATACTCTTAAATTCTTTAAAGTACTAAAAAACATCACTCTTCTTTCTTATGAAATAAACCCATGTATACCTAGATCTATCATCCACAAAAATAAGAAAATACCATGCTCCACAAAAAGATCTAGTTTTCATAGGTCCACATATATCAGTATGAATTAATTCAAGTATTTCCCTTCCCCTTTTTATTTATGTATAGGAAATTCCTCCCTATGTTGCTTGCCAAGTACACATGCTTCACATTCAACATGATCATTCTTCAAGATAATAAGACCTTCAACCATTATGTTCTTTTGAGGTAGCATTAAATCATTGTGATTTAGATGTCCATACCTTTGATGCCATATCTCTACTGTGGATATTGTTGTAGATTCCAATGCTTCATGACTTTTCCTGGTCACATCTAACTTATACAAGCCTCCAACTCTGGTACTGTGGTAATAACCTTGTAGTGATCTTGAATGTCTTTCACTACACATTGTGATTTAACAAATTCCACCTTCAAATCTTGGTCAATGATAGTAGAAACATAAATTAAATTCTTTTTGATACTAGGAACATACATCACATTATGGATCTTTCTCTCTTGTCCCCTAGGAAAATTCACACCTATTACTCCATAACCTTGAACTTTAAGTGATCTGTTATCTCCTAGTTAAACAGATGTTCCATCAATGTTTTCATAATATTCATCAAACCACTCCTTATTACAAGACATATGGAGTGATACACCAAAATAAATGAACCAAGCATTCACAACATCATTTTCCACAGACAATGCAACATCAAAAAAAAACAATTTAAGATTTTTAAATCCAACACTGATTGAGGTGCCTTTGGGCACAAAATTTCCATTATTCCTATTGTTTCTTTGACTAGACTCATTATATTTCCTTTTATAGCAATCTTTAGAATGATGTTGAGGTTTGCTACAATAATAACAATCATCATTTCACTTATCATGGATTGGAAATTTAGATTGTGTCATACCTTTCTGTTTTGCTTGAAACTTGCCTCCTTTATTCTTGTCCCATGGCTTGCCTCTGTATGGATGTTTGCCCTTGGCTACCAATGCCAAATCTAAACTACTAGAGCCCAAATTAAAGCTCTTCGTCCTCTCCTCCTCATGTAGAAGAATTGCTTCTCTCTAGCTGAAAGACTTGAAACAAAAATTTCATAATCTTTCACTAAGCCATTTAATGTGAAGGCGACTAAGTCAGTACTAGACACCTTTGCACCAATATCTCCTAACTTATCACTTAAATCTTTGACACAAGATATGAAATTGCTTATATTTTCATTTTCTTCCATTTTTAGAGATAAAAGCTTAGTCCTCAAAAGCAAGATCCAATTTGTATTTGTTGTTTCGTACAAACCCTTCAGCATATTGCATGTTTCCTTTAATGTCTTGCAATCTCTGATGTGAGGAATAATGTTTTCCTTTACGAACATATGCAACAACACCTTTTCTTTTGTCTCCCTTCTCTCCCAACCTGGAATAGAAGCTGCAACCGTGTGTTTGGGCTCATCCCCACTCAGAATGGACTAGAAATTATAACCTTCTAAAATAGTCAGCAACTTGAATTTCCAATTCACATAATTTCCTCCATCAAGTTTGGTGGATTCATCCAAATAAGTATCAGCGAACAAATTTGACATGATGGAAAACAAAATTTTCTCCAATCAACAAAATGTCACCAAATCTAGATCCAAGTGCACCCAAATTCAACACATCCAAAGTGATCTAAAAAAATCATCATAAAATTTTCACCATAAAGAGAATAAAACCTCCTTATATTAAACTTCACTTAAAAAATAAAATAAAATAAAAATTCTTTTTCTTTTTAATAATCCTCTCACCACTTAAATTTTCTTTTTTCTTATGAAAACCTTATCACTCATTAAATCACACAATAGTTTTACTCTCCGCTTCCCAATGTCATTTCAAAGAAAGTTATATAAGAACATATATTTCTTCTCACCCTTTATAAAGACCACCCCACAACACACTTAATATTTTTTTTTTTTTATAAACCCACTTTCTCTCATTACACTTTATAACATCAATCTCAAAAAATGTCATGCTCCATTTTAATCATAAAAAACATATAAAACAACGAATTTAATTTAAGAGGATGTTACCACGGCAAAGGCTTTGAAATGCATCATCGGAGCACACTCAAGATGAAAACAACTACTCAATTTTACAACAACTACAACTGACAGCAGTACGATTTCACACTCACCAACTTACAGCGGCCTTATGCATCAACATCTTTCACACAATAGAATGATACACTGATTCACTAATCTTCCAAGGCATCTCTCACACTTACAAAATTTGCAACAACCAGGTATCTTCAATCCGAGGAGAACACTAGCTTCAACGCAGTTTAGAAATGACAGGCACACAACTATCAGTGGACAAGCTCACTACTCCACCGAGCCTTCACACGCTCGCTCTAAGACCATATCAGAGAACATAATCCACACTCAAAGCTTGTTCCTTTCATTACTAAACACTGCAATTTATAGACATATTCAGCTACACACAAGCAATAACTGCCCCGAATGATATTTATTATCTATTGACTACGTTGATTGTGGAATAGTGATCAGTGTCGTCTAAACTGTGAGCGGCGCTATTCGTGATTAATACCTAACAATTGGTTGGTTTTCATTGGTTGGTTTCCTGGTCTTCAAACTTTCTCTCCCTAATTAAGGATATCGATGTTCTCTGCTAGACTGAGTCTAAGTGCAATAAGATGATTATTGGAGCATGTGGGAGTTGTTGGGAATTTGCAATAGAAAACAAAGTGGTGTGTGATCTAGTATCAAACCATTTTAGATGAATTAAATTCTTGTGAATTTTAGGTGAATCCTCTGTGAACTGTGTGGAAGGCCACTAGTATGTGGGTTTAATCATGCATTGATTAGTGGAAAGCTCAGTGAAAGACGTAATCATTGCATTACATTTTTCCTAGATGATAAACCACTTGGAAAAGGAATTATAGGCCACTGTGGTGCTTGTTGGGCTTCTCGTAAACAACTTGGATAGTGGACATCAGACCTTCATGGTTCCTACTATGAAAAGACAACTGATAAATCACCTAGATAGAAATAATCCATGAGAACTTTGGGGGAATTCCTCTTCATGAACTCAAAGGAAAGAGTTAGTCATTGTGCCGCTTACTACTAGTGAATAGCTAATAAACCACCCTAGTGTTTCTTGTAGGTACAACTAATAAAGCTCCTTAGTGCTTATAGTTAAAGGGAAATTGATGAACCACTTGGTAGTGGGCTCCATACTATTAGTGTTAGACCAACCTTTTGGTGTGAATTCCATGAGAGAATAATCCTCAAATATTAGATGTGGCTTGAGTGTTGTTAGCTTCAGGAACATTATAATTGTGTAGGTGCCCTATTAATGGGTTAAGAGTGGAAGTCGCTCATTTAGTTGCTAACAAGTTTAAGAAACAAAGATAAGTGTATTATATTTGTATATTTGAATCACAAACCTTGATGCCAAATGCTATGCTTATGACCAATATGAGATCTTATATTTCTATGATTTTAACGAATACCTATACTGTGTTGTTCAATATTATGTTTATGATTTATATGAGAAGTGTTGTTCAATATTATGTTTATGATTTATATGAGAAGCTATGTGGTTAGGCTCTCTTAGTTGACAACAATAATTTCTGAATATACTAATTCAACTTGTTTAAACAATTAGCAATTTTTGATACATGGACTGCAACTCTTCTTGAATAGTTACGAGAACATGTCTATTAATACATAGTTAATTCATTATTATAGCCCTGTGAACAAGTTTAACTAGATTGCAAGTTGTGAAGGAATTGTCACTGTTTCATCACACGTTTCATTGAATTGATTAAATGGTGAGTCTTGAAATAACATGTTTTCTAGGTAAAAATGATATGAAAGGTATGAATGGGATTAAATAATTAATTCTTTTAATTAAGATGTTTAATCATTGTTTAATTGATATTTTAAACCCATCTAACTAGCAATCTAACATCGGAGGAAACACAATATCAAAGGAAATGATCCCAAAAGGGATGGTACTTGGGAGATGGTACCTGTACGAAGTGTTAAAGCACTGGCCGAGGATAAGTAGTCCCAAGAACCATGATCTTGGGGAACGGGGAACATGGTTCCGGAGAAGTGAGCTTGGGGAACAAAGTATCGTGAAAGTGATCTCAGGGAAGCTAAATAATGTGTTGGCACATATATCAGATATGTGCCATGTGCACCCCACATAGAAGTGGCATGGAATCACTTGGGCCATGTGTGGCCACGTGGGTGCCAATTAGATTTTTGTTGATCACATGGCCTTCTTAATGGACTAAAGGTTTGAGGTGCATAACTTTATTCCCAAAACTGAAATTGACTTAAATTTAATATCACAAAAAAACACTCGTTATGATTTGAATGAGATAATCGTCGAATGAGATCGTGGCATTGGTTTTAGAATTTTGAAATTTTGAAAAAAAAAACTGTTTTAACCCATCTTCACAAAAGACCTTGAAGATAGGGTCAAAAGGGATATCACTGCCACAAACTGAAATAGTGGTCAAAGAGGGGTCTCACTGCCGCAAACTAAAATAGTGGTATTAGTTTTAGAATTTTAAAACGTAAAATAGTTGCAACTCCATTTTCATGGAACTTTAGAGATCTGATCAAAGAGAGTTATCACTACCACAACAAAGAGAGTTATCACTACCACAACATGAGATGTGGTAAAGAGTAGGTGTTAAATTCTATGCATGAAAATACTAACAACAATACATGGGCATGATCAGAAACCATCTCTTTTAACGTGGCTTCTTTGAGAAGAAATATTACTATTCTAACAACATGCACGCTACTTCAGGAGGAACGTTTGTTTATTGTCATTGAGTATCATTTTCGCAACACCATGGCCGAGCTTTTGTTTATTGTCCTTGAGTATCATTCTCCCAACACCGTGACCGACTACATGATCCTTTAGGTGATAATAGAGCCTTCGCTGAATCGGATTGACCAGTGCGACCACATTGAACAAATTAGATCGTAGATATTAAACCACATACAATACAATATTAATCAGCCAACGAATATTCCCATGCTCAAGCAATCGCCTCTTAATTGTTATCATGATTTCTCGGTTACTTAGCTGTCAGCTGTAACTTTCTACAGGTATCAATAGAGCCGCTAACCCCGAAGAGAGTTAACATGCAACCATATGGCACAGCGAGGGTCCATTTGGGTTATCAAACGGCAATTACAAACACTCAAAACAGATTAATTAAGAACTTTAAAATGCGAAAACAGAGTAATCAACAACTTTTAAGTAGCAGGCATTGTCATACAAATTTATAGATCAGTTGGTTTGTTGGTGTAGGATTTAGTTTTTATTATGTTCAAATTTTATTGGTAGGGATTGAGGCTCATTCGGTACAAATATTGTGGATGGGGATTGAGAGTTAGAGCTTAACTAATATCACACAAATTTCGAAACAACATCTAGCATCTCGCTGAATAAATTAAACATCAACAAGTGTGAAAAAGGGAAAATAATTTAACCTCACAATTCGATCTTCACTTTGAATGACCCTGGCAGAAGAACACAGCGAAATTCATGAGTCATCACCGCGCCAATAAAGAGATTGTACTTGGAACAACAATCATAACAGGCTGGCCCATGAGATCTTTGAATTTTCAAATTCACCTCACAATGATGTACAAATCTTCCAAACATCTTCTAGTGGCTTTTACTTTTAACACAATGACAACACCACGATCAGTGCGCCTGAAAATTCTTGCACAGTTAGATCCACTTCAAGATTAGCAGCACTTGTCATATCTGATTGATCTCCTGGATACTGAAATAGCTCCCATTAAATATATCTCAGATAGATTGGTGGTGGGGATTTCAAAATAAATCACAATGACAACTCGATCAGTGCCCTTGAAAACGTTTGCACAGTTCAATCCACTCCAAGATCATCACCACTAGTCATCTCAGACAGATTGGTGGCGGGGATTTCAAAATAACCCACATTGACAACAACTCGATCTAAGCCCTGGAAAATGCTTGCACATTTATATTGTCTCCAAGATCAGCACTACTACTCATCTGACATTGATCTGTTGGATATCAGACTAGATCCGATCAGTATCATCTGAGACAGATTGGTGGTGGGAATTTCAGAGTAAGCCAGAATGACAACAGCTCGATCAGTGCCCTGGAAAATGCTTGCAAAGTTAAATGTATTTGAAGATCAGCACTACTACCAATCTCAGATTGATTTGTCGGATATTTATCTCATATATATTTGTGGGAGGGATTTCCAAATAAAAGAGCATTTTCCGTCATTGCTGGTCAATATTGGGTTCATAAAATTCTAGTCAATTCCACCGATCTCACATAGAGCACATCGAACAACCAAGTAATTTAGATGAACGCATATAGCAACCCATAGACACAAATATATGACTTGTATACAAATATAATATATGAATTTCAAGAGTATTTCCATAGCCATTAATTGGCATTCACCACCAAGCATGCATAGAGTTTCTTTTATGAAATATCAATATACGAGTAGACAGCCAGCGGCACAGTAGCAACAATTTAATCGATCTCCATCATTCACAGCTATGTTAGTATTTCACAATGCATCTGCAGCTAACTAACCTAAGAGCAATTAGCCAGGCAGCACTATATGAATGTAAGTCTCAATCAATGAACTACACTTTCGTCAACGTTGCCAGGCACACAAAATGGAATCTTAACTGACTTTTTGTAAAATACAAAATGGAGTATTAGCATCCAATTCACGACAGTGTTGGAATTGGAATGACAAATAATGAAGAGAAATCTTGGAGTAAACATTATTTTTCTTAAATCAGTAAATAAAATTATAGGGGAGATATCAACAATAAATAACTATAGTGAGATTGGACTAAATTCGACTAACTGAAATTGAACTAACGCATTTAGATGGACAGATGTGACACCTAGCAAGGGGCTGGAATCAGATTCTCCAACACTCCCTCTTAATTACAACCACATAAAAATTTAATTGAATGTCTACTCGTCGTCTATGTCTCAGCTAGGCTTACAATTTTAAAAAATTGACTTCAAATAGATTTACTTTTCTTCTCTTCTAGTTCTAGATTTTTAGCCTTCAAATTGTTTCAATTTTTTCTTTTTGTTGTAATCTTCAAATTTCAGTTTCTTCATTTGTTGGTGTAGGTCTTCCATTGTTCCACGTTGTTTAAGAATGTCCTCCACTTCTTCAAAAATCGGCTTGTATGTTGATTGTTGTCACATGTCATCTTTTGTAGTGTGATCTTGATCATCTATTTTTCGAACATCAATTTTCTGCAATATCAAATCATAATAAGATTTTATTTCTTCACGATTCCAATACTTGAAAATTTCATTGATGTTTTCATTGTCCAAGTTGTTTTCAACATTGGTGTTGCAATCCATGCTTCAAGGAAATTTAACTCTTCTTCACAATCGACATGTTTACCTGCACATTGGAAATCCATGGTAAGTTTAAAAACATCTGCATAACCACATTGGTTCTGTTCTTTTTGCTCTGCAATGAAAACTTTCTCTCGTCGTGCTTCCTTCTGTGATTCTACTTTTGTCTCTGTCTCTTCGACTTCTTCACTAACCTATGTTGCTGCAAACATGTTCTCTTTTACTTGGTTTTCAGACTCAAATGAGTTTCTCTCACCGAATATCATCATGTCGATATGATGTTGTTGTTTCATCATCCGCAACCCTTCATCATTAGTCAACAATTCTTCATCAAAGTTTACATGAACAATATTAATTGCTAGATTCACCATAGCATGGACTACTCCAATGACATCTTCACTGTCATTAGCAAGCCTTGTTGCTGGATTCACCTAATCTTCATCCACTTATCATTGTGCGCATTGGGATTCAAGAGCATTTGTGTGCTCTTTATCTACTTCTTCTGCAGATTTTTCATAGTCATCCATGTGTGGTTGAGTATAGTGGCACTCCACAAACTCTTCATCTTCAACTGGGTTACTCCCCCTTGCACCAAAACACCTTTGAAGATTATCGAGGCTTCCTTGGTTGTCTTGGCAATTGAAATAAGAGGTAGATTGTTGTTATCTATAGATTCTTTTCTGCATTTCAATGTGAATGCATTTTTTTGTCTTTTAGATTCCAACTCATTCAAATAGATCTGAGATAACTTTCATTGTTGCTTCAACTCTCTCAGTGTCTTAGCATTTTACATAGATACTCGGTCTGTGATCACATACAAGATGAAAATTGTTGAGCGTGTCTTCCACATGTCTCTTTTTAAAAACAACTTTGCTTCTCTGTTGTACAACTTCAAACAAATTAAGTTGTCAACTCTAACCCTGCCATCGATAGTTATGGTGGTGACACACAATACCTATATACAATGATGGTGGCTTAAGCTTCCTCCGTAACCTTTTTTTTGAAAAAACTTTCTAATAAAATCGAAAACCTTTCACAAAACCCTTTTTTTTTAATAAAAACACAACTACTTTTTAAAACGACTACACTTTAATATGATATGAAGGAAGCCTTTGTTTGAAGAAATCCCCTTTGTAAAAGTATAAGTAATTTTTAAAACAATATAATCTCTTTTGGAACTCACAAAAGCGGTCTTAAAGTTTTGAAAGAGGGTTCTTGAACAAAAGACCAATTTTAATAAAATACGAACCTCAAAAGGAAACTTTCGAACAAAAAGGAGGACCTTCAAATAATTCGTAGGCGTTATGTATTTTGACGAGCGTGCTCTACTTTACGGCAATTTTTATCCAACACACCTTCCTTTGACTTTTCAAGCGATTCGTGCCTGGATCTTGCGGACAAATTTCATCCCGTGAGTTCCATTGTTTAACACAAGCAGACTTGCGAAGCTTCGTGCTAGATCCTGCATGCTTTTCAAAGAAGCTTCGTGGGGTTTAGATCCAACTTCATCTCGCTTCCAGTCTGAACTATGATGTTACGGCGATCCCTCAATTCGAATTTCCGCTCCAGATTTGATGTTGAACCGAGCTCCGTGATGGTGTGTTGTGATGTGGAGCCTTCGTTACATTGTCGTTTAGCGGAAACAAACAATCGATGGTGCCTTTAAAATAACCGGTTCTTTTTTTTTTTTGCAATCCCAACGCACTTCAAGATGCGAATCACTGTGCTGCAACGCACTTCACGATGATGTTTGACTGCGCTGTATCGCTGTTATGTTAAGTTTACAAGTTTTAGTTTATCAACCCACTTGCTACCATGAAATTTAAGTTTTAGTTGATCAACAACACACTTGCTACCAGGACATGGGTGCGCTGGTCTCTCAGATTTTTTTTTTTTTAAATAAAAAAATTCTCTTCCCCAGAGGTAACGATCTGCTTTATCTTCTTGGACATTTAAATTTCCGAGTTGCCTTTTTGCACATCCGGGTTCACACAACTATAGTTTCCTCAAACAACGGAGCCTTTTTCTTTCTCCTTCTTTGGTTGGTTGAGTCTTATGTGACCTGAAGCTTCCATATTATGAGAAAGAATGAATAGAAAAGTGGAGCAGAGATGGCTTTTTTCAATATTACAAATCAATAAATAAAATTATATTGGAGACATCAATCATGAATAACTACAATGAGACTGAATTAAACCAAACTAAGTGACATTGAACTAGGATATTTAAACAAATATAACACCTAACAGATGATTAAAGTCCTTCATTAACACCAAACATATACAAAAAAAAAAAACAGATTAAATTAAAATTGGAATCCTATCAATCTCACTCAAAAATCAGATTTGATTTGAAACTATTTGAGAAGGCCTACCTCTAGAGAAAAGCAAAATCTTCAAGATAAACCTACTTCAGTCCTTTTGACGAACAACAACCATGTTCACTTCCACAATGATGGAAAGGGAATTTTGGGGGTTAATCAAAATTCCTTTCCCTTAAATAAATTGATTCTAAGGCCTATGGGGTATGGCCCACGAAGCCTTATCGGAAGCGTTATATAAGGCTGTCATCGATCAAAATGGACCACTTAACATATGTCGGAGCCTTATTACACAATCGGGCTTTTAAACTCTATCTTTGAGGCCTTAAAACCCCAGCCATTTAACTATTGGAGATATATGGGAACAAAGAGTTTTTAAAGAAAACCCCCGCTCTGCTGTGCTTAGTCGGACCTCAAAAGATTATGCTACATCTATAAAATCAGTGGGTCCGCTCTCCTTAACCCTTCCCGCTTCTATAATCTCCGACTCCTCCAAACTCTGAAACCTTTGATTGCCGATTAGACAGAGCTCCGATCGCCGATAAGGTAGAGCTCTGATCGCGAATAAATTTATCGGCGATATCGCCATCGGCGTATCGGCCTTCCACTGCGCCACTGTCCAAGTCCTCTGTTGCTCCGATATACGATTGCCGATCGCACATAAGCCATTAATTTGGACCCTCGATCCGATGGTTGCAATTTAATCGGCTATCGCAATCGGACATTTCAAAGGCCTGTTCCGATCAACTCAACGCGCCGACCCGATATGCATTCCGAGTCCGATAAGGGTATAGGCCATAACTTATAATATTTCAAGTCCGCTTTATGGATCTGTTAAGGGGTTTGGTGCCGTTTCTCTATGTAAATGGAGTTCGTCGCCTTTGATGGATTCTCTACACTTTAAACACAGTTCTTCGCCATAAATGTCCTCACACACGACATAAAAGTTATCTATATGTCATTGGATCACCATCGACCCTACAGTGGTCGATGGTCGATCAACATGCATTCAAAGGACTTTAAATTATTCGACATATAACACGCACTATAACACGAACAAAGGCAAATATACAGACATGCGGAATTCACAGAACACATATATTTATTATAAGCATAAGATTACAGAACTAAGGCGTCATAGCCTTAGAATGGGTTCTCCTTTGGCTACATTGTAAACACTCTCATCTCACATAGTTTTCTATTCTATGCTCTCTGTCTACCCTGAACACACAGTTCAATCACACACATATATATAATAGAAGTGTTGGATCGAATCACTATGAAAGATCCGATCAATCCTCTAACAAAAAGCCCTTAAAGCTATTATTACATGCATGCATACAACACATGGCAGATTACATTAAAAGTCTTCGAGACTTATCCATTCCATCTTTAAATATGTTTTAAAACATATTTTTCCCTGTTTTGATCCCCTGGTCCATGTGCTCCTCTTCTCTTTGCTTTTGGATTCCTCCCTTTGACTAAGGTGCTGGATGCTCCTATGTCAGACTCCGAGGCACAAAAACTTTATGACCTCCTAGTCATATGTTTCTCCTTGTCCTTAGCAATTATACCTACTTCATTCTTTAGTCGAACTGCTTTCATGGTCTTTTGTGAGCTACAACCAAACCTCTATAGTAACAGTTTCCTTCTGTTACATGATACCTCACTAAACTTTTTCCTAAGCTTAGTCTTTTGGCATCCTTCAGGTTCTCTCCTCTAGAACCATATGAGCACTCCTTGCTCTAGGTTTGTTGCATTCTTCTCACATTCCACTGTCGTTCTCTGTGCGACAGTAAGACCATAACTCTCCAGCTTTATCAACTATACCTCCTACTCCTTCTTCTTTCTTTTTATGGAATCCTTCTTCTCCTCTTTGCACGCAAAATCTTCTTCTGCTCTTATACCAAATGATGGGAATGGAATTTTGGGGGTTAATCAAAATCTCTTTTCCTTAAATAAATTGATTATGAGGCCTGTGGATTATGGCCCATAAAGCCTTATCGGAAGCATTATATAAGGTCTTCAACATTTAAAGTGGACCACTTAACATATATCAAAGCATTATTACACAATTGGACTTTTAAACTATATCTTTTAGGCCTTAAAACCCTGGCCAATTAACTATTGGAGATATACGGGAACAAAGAGTTTTCAAAGGAAACCCCCACTCTGTTGCGCTTAGTCGGACCTCAAAAGATTACGCCGCATCTATAAAATTGGCAGGTCTGCTTTCCTTAACCGTTCCCGCTTCTGTAATCTCCGACTCCTCTGAACTCTGAATCCTCCAATTGCTGATTAGATAGACCTCTGGTCATCGATAAGGAAGAGCCCTGATCACCGATAAGTTTATTGGCAATATCACCATTGGCGTATCAGCCTTCCACTACGCCACTGTCCAAGTCCTTTGCTGTTCCGATATGCAATCGTCTATCGCACCTAAGCCGTTGATCTAGACCCTCTATCTGACTGTTGCGATTTAATTGGCTATCACAATCACACATTTCAAAGGCCTGTTCCGACCGACTCAATGCGCCGACCCAATATGCATTCTGGGCCCGATAAGGGTATAGGCCATAAATTATAATATTTCAGGTCCGCTTTACGTATCTGTTAAGGGGTTTAGTGCTGTTTCTCTGTGTAAATGGAGTTCGTTGCCTTTAATGGATTCTCTGCACTTTAAACACAGTTCTCTGCCATATATGTCTTCACACACGACATAACAATTATCTATATATCTTTGGATCGCCATCGACCCTATAGTGGTCGATGGTCGATCAACATGCATTCAAATGGATTTAAATCATTCGACATATAACACGCACTATAACATGAACAAAGGCAAATATACAAACATGTGGAATTCACAGAACACATAGATTTATTATAAGCATAAGATTACAGAACTAAGGCATCGCAGCCTTAGAACGAGTTCTCCTCTAGCTACATTGTAAGCACTCTCAACTCACACAAATTTCTATTCTATGCTCTCTGTCTACCCTGAACATACGGGTTCAATCACACATATATATAATAGAAGTATTGGATCGGATCACTATGAAGGATCCAATCAATCCTCTAACAAGAAGCCCTTAAATCTCTGATTACATGCATGCATACAACACATGGCAGATTATATTAAAAGTTTTTGAGACTCATCAATTCCATTTTTAAATCCATCTTTAAATCTGTTTTAAAATAGTTTTTTCCTTGTTTTGTTCCCCTGATCCACGTGCTCCTTTTCTCTCTACTTTTGGATTCCTCCCTTTGACTAAGGTGCTAGATGCTCCTGCATCGCACAATCTGGTGGGTAAGTTCATTCATCTAAAATCACATAGTAAACAATCTAGTTTCAACTTTCTCGTTAGGAGATACGCAACTCATAGGGCTATACATCAAAATTGTAATCACTATCTATGTTTTCACTTAAAATAGATGTATTATTTTAGTTGGCCTGCAATATGATTTAAAACTATTTTTCTTTGATTAAGATTAAGATTTTATTAATAAATTAATGGTTAGGTAAAGAAATAAATGAATAATCTAAGACTTTAGCCATCTCACAAGCCTAAAATCTTTATAACAAATTAACTCAGAGCAAACAATAATAACTATACGCACCTAGTACTAATTTAGTAGATTTTTTCATTATTAAAAAATATATATTATCTTTTTCTTATTGTTATAAATTATATATATTATTCCACTAAATATGTAAAATAAATCTAAAATATATATTAAAATAAACATTAATTAACAAAAACACATTTGAGATGTTCAATTAAATTTAACTTCAAAAAAATTCATTTAACAACTATTACTGCAACCTCAGTTCATAATTACCACTAACTGATATATCTCCTCCTTATGTGTCACGCCCCTACACCTGTGGTAGTCTTTCAACCGCTTATAGCGAAGTGCGGCACTACCAATCATTTTCTTTTCACCAATACTTACGATTGTAGACTACGCCTAACATTCCACTTTTCCTACTTAGTTTGTGTTTCGTAACCAAGTATTATTAATGTATTCATTTATGCAAGTGAAAGCCCATAACATTCACATAAACAACATTATACAAGAGAAATGCACAACAATATAAAGGGAGGGGCAACTCCCTGCAATATGAGTATGCCCGAATCAATATATTATACAATCTTCACTTTTTACAAAGCTTTACAAGTTAAATCTTGGGAAACCCCAAATTTACACTTACCCAATTTTCAAACTTCGGTAAACTTGGTTGCCTAGCTCGTCAGCGCCTCCTCACGGTCGCCGCATGACTCACCAACCCTTCGTTTACCTCGTTGCACAATCGTGTTGTTTGTCCAACTTGGGCGCGCCTCCAAGTTGCCACACATGGGCGCCTCTACCTGAGACACACCTCCGTTCACAATCTCAACACTTCACCGAAATTCATACCGTGCACACTTGCACGACGGGCGGCACTCACCTGAGTCACCCAAGAACCCGTGCCAAATCGTCGCACAAACCGGGCGCCTACCAACGTTTCATTGTCGCATAAACTGTGCGCCACACACCCGTGCACGCCTTCACCCAACCATTGGGTGCTCCTGCCCGCACCCTTCACCCACAACTGAGTCAAACGCGTCCTCCTTCGTGCGGCTTTCCCAAGAATGGGTGCATCCCAACCTGTGCCTCTTCTCCTTAGGTTTGCGCACTTTAGACATGCGCCTTTACTCCTTGAGTGAAGATGTTCAAGGGATTGTCGAATTTCAAATGCCATCCACGCACTTGCAATATATACCAAACGTGGGG
>Ga0115851_100854_pt1 | contig 15133 bp, 11 predicted proteins | sample InSIn2gowninarea_FD_83865 | JGI IMG/M metagenome (GOLD analysis project Ga0115851, IMG submission 83865)
ATGGGGGAGATGTTCACATCACATCATTATATTCAAAATTAAATTAAAAGAAATAAAATGTGAGATCAATTAAAATTATATATATAGATAGATAGATAGATCTCCCCAAGGGTTAGTTCAAGTGGTCTAGAGTCAGACCTAAAGTTCTTTGATGTTATTGCTAGTTGATGTTGATTACAGAATAAATGAAGAATCTATGAATATCATATTAAATTAAATTTAAATAATAATGCTTCAAATTAGTAACCACAATATTTGAAAACATATCATTAATGAACATATAAAAGACAATAAATTTAATTAATAAGAATATAACTAGAAATAAGAATATTTATATATAGAGATATTTGAAATATATATAAAATACAAATAATAGTTATAAATTAAGATTCATTTTACCATAGAAATTGGAATATTGATTCATATTCGTAACCATTATATTTCAAAACTTCACATTAAATTTAATTAATAAGCATATAAAAACTTAATACTTACAATAAAACCTTTTTCTAACCCTTCTCTATCTATATATAATATAAATGCTATGCACATCACATTAAAAATTAAATTAAAAATAAATATAAAACATGTCAAAGAGAAATGATAAACACATATATATGTAACTATAGTATGGTCGAAGCCCTAAGGGGTAGTTCAATTGGATGAGTCCCCGTTATTAAAACACCTTTGCTAGTGAGAGGTCATAGGTTCAATTCTCTTGACACCCTCGGGGTCAGGCTCCATGGTTGAGCCGACAGGTAGTGATCCCTTAAGGTGAATATTTCTAGTACAAATATTTCGTGGACATAATGGTCACCAATCTCTAGGGTCTGTGAACCACATAGGAAAAAAAATGTATGTATCGTTAAGAAGGTTTGTGTAATCACGAAATCAAGCATAGATTTACATCCATATTTATTAAATTCTAAAGGAAATGAGATGGTTGAATGTGAAATTTATTAACATTGGTAGTTGGACTAGAGGGTGATAAGGCAATAAAGACAAGCTTGGTCACCCGTAGACATGTTGGTGGCTAGCATTGCGGTCATTTAAAATTCAACTAGATACCAAGGTAAAGGGGATTATGGGCTTTTAAATTTGGAAACTTCTTGTAGTTTCTTGGTTTCTATTTAGGTAGTTCATAATATCTGGTCAAATTTTATTTTAAAAGACTCAGTTAGGAACCCCTATGTGGAGGAAAAATTTGAGGGAATGATTTCCATGATGGGATAATTCTCAGTCTAGGAGAACAGAAGGAGGCCAAAGGCAAGACTTGACTAGTCCATCTCGCTCCTTCCATTGAAATATTTTTCTATTGGAATGTGTTGGGCATATGGGAATTAGATACTATCAAGGTATATGGTGTGGGTTATAGAACTACGGGTGTTCGCAAAAAGAAATGGGATCCAAGAAAACTATGGATTGAATAATCGTTCAAATCTTATGTTGATCCCCCATGGCTTTTTTTCCTATATGTTTTTTTGTGTTTTTTTTTTATGTATTTTGTGTGAATTTTCCCTTGTTATAACCCTATTCTCCACTTCATTTTAGTGAGAAGAACCTCATATAAATTTCCTTCAATTGATGGCCTAAATGTACCTCTTTTTCTTCTTGTTTGAGCTAAGTTAGCAGTCCATTTCTCCCATAACATTAACATCATCTATATCCATCGTTACTTGCATGTGCAGATCCTGTCACTTAGTATACAACTTGTCTTCTTCCTAGGAGTGATGGAGGTCAAAAGTCTATAAGAGGCCCTTCCAAAGGAGATCAACTTGACCTATCTTCTCATTAGCTATCCTAGGGTCAATAATTGTAGAATTTTCCTAACTTATCTTAGCCCTAGATGTATATATACATCCTTCAAGATATGGGAAATGCCTATTTAGTGAGACCCTCCCAAAGGTGAGAGGTATAATCACAGAGAGATCCCATTAATGCTGATAAACTATCACAAGAACACTCTTCTCTTGCATTTCAATGAGCCCAATGTCTTTGTAATCCAAGGGAAGAGAAGGACTAAGGGATCGGAGGAGAGAGCATACATCAATCAAGGTATAAACTTCTTTTTGTACTATTTCTATCTCATGAATGGAAAATTAGTTTCCTTCTCTATTTTAATTTTTCATATGTGAGAATGTGTTCTATCCCTTGTATTAGCTTATGTTGCATGCTAACTTTCTATAGCAATTATGATGTAGATTTGCAACTGCTCATGAAATTTTAATCAAAATCAAAAGACAAACCTACTCTACTACTCTTCGGAAAGTAATTCACAATCTAAAATAAAATAAAATTAGACATGCAATAAGTAATAACACACATGCAACAAGTATTTTTCCTAGGGAAAGCAAACTGCTAAAAACCCCAATGTTTTCCTGCATTAATTAGATGAATATAAATGTATTATAATTTCTTTGTCTAGCTTAGCACAACCTACAACTGCATAACCTATCTCTCTGTTCACTGAGAAGCTCTGACCCAGACTTAGTAAAAATTATCCTCAACTTGAGTTGTTATTTCCTTACGATGGTCCTTGAGAAATTAGGCCCCTATTATTTAAGAATTTCTCCAAAATTGATTGTGAAATTCCTTATGTTGATCATCTGACTACATGCAACACTTGTACACTCAAGACTAGTCTACAACTGATGTTACATAGCCTTGAAATCTCCACCATAACTGAGGAACTCAAATTCTCTCCATGCACTAGCTATTTTGGGTTGATTGATCAGTTAAATCGATGATCGTTGAGTTTGATTAAAGTCCCACTACACAACTGGCCTTCCACTAGTTCCTTATGTTGTTTCCCGGGAGATATTTCTTGGTTGTGGGGGAACCGGTTCCTGGGACTTCTCAAGCTTGAATGACAAGCTTGAAAATCTATGTCTGGAAGGACATGCCATTAAGGTTTGGAACAAAGCTTCTAACTATGAAAGCCTAGCTTCCAAAACATAATGGCTAGAAAAATTTGAGGATTCCAGCGCCTTTGGATTGAATGGGTGGTTTGAGGAGAGATAAATAAGATAGAGTTTATATCCAGGGAATTAAGAATCTGAATATAAATTCTGTAGAAAAGATAATGAAAGGGAAAGAATCATGGGTGAATTTCCAACATGGTGGAACGCCCTTTAAGGCTTCTTCAAGTAAGAGTTGCAGATACTCTCTACTAAGGACACAACGTTAGTAAATATGCTATTAAAAAGAAACTAACAACCTCACTACGCTCATGCTAACAAAGGAAAAACATTAATGGAAAGAATGAAAGCATAAAAAGGACAACATTTCTGCAATTACCTAAATCTGAAATAAAAAATTTTGTATTCTTCGATTTTAGAGAAAGTTTATGATTGCAATTCTAATCATGAATCGTGGACTCTGAATCCTGCTCCATCTTTATTTCTAAGTTTTATCTTCTGGTCCATTCTCCTTGGCTAAATGTCTAATCAGTTACAAACTGATTCTTGTTTTTTGGAAAGATTTGGAAATAAATGAATCACAAAAATATCATTTTAATATATATATATATATATATATATATAATTACAATGACTTTGTTGAAATAAAACACACTTCAAAATTCTATCACAATACCCCATCATAAATATTTGAATTTCTAAATCAAGCAAAGTGGGTGCAAGTTCCATGGGAAACCACACATGGTTTTTGGAAATCATAAACTACCTCCGTGATCACCTTTGACAGTTTCTGGAATGGAAAGGAGGTGATGTGGGGTTAAATAATAGTCGTCGATCTGTTTGATAGGTAGTTTGCACAATCCTCTCTACGGGACCACACTTTGGCTTAAACTTCGTGTAATCCATGTTGTCAACACTCCATTGATTTGAGAAAGAGCATTGCGGGGCGTCGATATATATATAGTGGCTAGGGTGCAAGGCAGTGAGTTTATGTTCTGATTGCCTTTGTTCCCATAAACTGCATTTTGACCTAGTTCGTTCACAATCTAATAGCTCAATATTCTGCTTGAGAAATAGTCTCCCACGTAAGTTCATTTACCGCCATATCAAATATTTTTTAAGCTTGCGATGAACATGAAAAATTTCAGGGGCTAATATTTGCAAATGAGCTAATTTTCCATGGTTTTTGCATAAAAAAGATTCACCAATTTCCATGTTTTTCTCAAAATGATTCACCCAATTTTTATAATTTTTATAGTATAAATTATTTTACTTTAAAAATTTCCAAAATTATATAAAAACTATAAATAAAACTATTATAAATTTGCATATTTTTACAAAGATATCAACAAACATTTTATTATTTGCAATTTGGGGACTAGTAAGATTCAGCAAGGTTTCTAAATTTTAAGGCAAAATTTCATCCTTAAAATTTTCCCTCGTCATGAATAGAGCATCATTGTTCGAGCTTTTTACGTAAAATCATTCTTCCCTGTCAAGGCAGAATGGTCACCCATTCTCTTAATTTTCTCAAGAGCATTCACAAATTTTACTTCCATGTCAAGGCAGAATGGTCACCCATTCTCCCAATTGTCTCAAAAGCATTCACAAATGGTTATGTTTCTTAGGATGATGGAAGACCACATTCATGGTTATGTTTCTTAGGATGATGGAAGACCATATTCTAAAAGTCGACTGACCACATCTACAACTAGCGATGGTTTCCTCTGATATCTAAATCTAACTCATCCTTCTTTTCTACTCGAATTTTTTTTTTTTTTTTTTTAATAAAGGGAGTGGTTGTTTTCCAAGAATGTCAGATTGGGTCCCTCCTTTTTTTATATATATATATATATATATATATATATATTTTTTTTTTTAAAGGGAGGGGCTAGTTCCCAAGAGAAGCAGAATGGGGCCCTCCTTTTATTACATTTATATTTTGTTAGACGCGCTGACAACCATCACATCATACATTACATTTGCAATGGATCACATTGAACGTTCACCATAGAACCAGCATACAACGGCAACAGGGGGAATCGAACGCGGTCGAGGAGTGAGACAACCAACAACCCCGACCGCTAGATCATGCACTCATGTGCCTACTCGAAATTTGTTATCTTGTCTTTTCTACTTGAGATTTCTGCATAGCCTTTCCAATTGGATTCTCTTTTGATGAATTGCTTTCCTCGGTAGGTGTACCCTAACCATTCCCAATTTCTTCGTTTCTTTGACAAGTGGAAAACTCAACCTTCCCTGATTGGTGGACATCTCTTCATGGTGCATGACTACACTCAACTGACCACTCTGATACATATATGTTCCTATAATCATATTCTTTCAACATAAAATCTTAATTACCCAATTGGCCACTCGTGAAGATATATTATTTTTAACTTAACTTGCTTTATGATATCTTCCTTCTCGCTTTGAGACATTGTAACCTTTAACCGTAGAAGTATAGATAACATCGTTGAGATCTAATTTTGTTTGAAGAATATCTCCACGGATTCTTTGAATCGCGTTCATAACAAAATCATCTTCATATGAAAAATGACTGGGAGAAAAGTTATCTTTATGTTTATGTACATGGGTAGTCTTAGGTAAACTCGACGCGTTGACAAGAACATTGATCGAGTGTGGGCTCCTCTCTCGGTGTATTTTATGTGCATTGTCTTTGATGAAGTATTATATTTGTTGGATGATATTCGTTGGTGCTCGAATTGGAGATTTTACCACAACACTATTTTTTTATTTTAAAGAAAACATAATATTGTAATTAAAGAGCCATTTTGGAAAAAGGCCCACCGTTTTTGTACAAATCGAGAGCAGAATAACGCTCATAAAAACTTTGTCAAACTTTTAAAAAACAAAATTATAATAACGGGCTCCAACCAAAATCTTGTCTTTTTTACGAGGTGGCAGACTTAATATCTTTTTTTGAAATATTTCATGGCTTTGTTTAAAGGAGTTTTTGTTCTTTCTAATTGGAAAATTTGAGTTACAACAACTCAAAAATTTGGAACTAGTTTAACTGAAAACAACCTAAGATAACTGACCTTGATTGCCACAAATTAGCAATCACACATGCTAAACTTAACTCTAACTCCTCCAACTCAAATTTACTGAATAAACTGGGTGACACAAGCCATGTCACACAAGTTAACTACATCCAAGTTGTCCGCTGATGTGGAAATTTAAAAAATTTCAATTTAATCAAAGAAAAAATCAAATTGATAATTTCTTGTTGCATTTTTCAACACTCCCTCTCAACAAGAAAGGGATTACCAACCACTCCTATCGTGCACCTATGGAACTTGAACTTCCCTCTTGACAAGGCTTTTGTCAAAATGCCATCATCTTGTTCCTTTGTCTGAATGTACGACAACAACATTATATGCCTCTACACACAATCCCGTAAATGGTCATACTGGATATCTATATGCTTGGATCAATCATGAAAAAAATGATTCTCAGAGAGCTTAATACAACTTCTAATATCGCAGTAGATCACAGTTGGATCCATCATCTGACCAAATAGTCCAACAAGTATCTTTCTCATCTAGATTTCCTCACATGTGGCTTGACTTGCATCTATGTATTTTTCTTTTGCCAAGATGAGTGCCACAAATATTTGCTTCTTGTTGTACCAAGAAACTGTTGTGGACCCAACACTAAAAATTCCACCTGATCTACTCATTTGGTTTAATGGACTCCACGCCCAATCTACATTTGTGAAGCCACAGAGCTTCACTCCCTCTATCCATATGTACCATAGTCTAAACTGGGCAGTTCCTCTGAGGTACTATAAAACATGCTTAACTGCCTTCCAAAATAATTTTGTTTTCCTAACCATAGCTTGGCTTAGCTGGTTCACTACATAACACATATTTCGTCATGTGTTCACAAGGTACATGAGTGAACCCACTAGCTATTGATAAATGGTAGCATCCACTTCCTCACCTGAAGTGGCATCCTCCTTCCTTCAGTTGGTCACTAGAGGTGTCTCCATGGGTTTGCAAATCTCCATGCAGAACATTTGTAGTATCTTATTTGCATACTTTCCTTGAGATGCAAACCGTTACCAGTTTCCTTGACATATCAACCCTAGGAAGTAGTGCATGGAACCCATGTCCTTCATTTCAAAATCCCTTCTAAGGTCCTCCTTGCAAGATCTAATCAATTTCACATCACCAGTTAAAATAAAATCATCAACATATAAGACAATAATAAGCAATTTACCTTCTACCACAATATGATAGAGGTATGCATCTACATTAGTTTTGGTGAAGCCCAAACCGATGAGATAACTATCAATCTTGGTGTACCAAGCATGGGGTGCTTGTTTGAGACCATACAATGCTTGCTTAAGTCTGCATACATGAAACTCTCAATAAAAAGTCTCAAATCCTTCTAGTTGCTCGATGTACACCTCCTCCTCAATAACTCCATTGAGGAATGATTTTTTTACATCCATCTGGTGGATCTTCCACCCCATCTAGACAACCAAAGCAAGAATTGATCTAATGGATGAGTACCTCACTATAAGAACAAAGACATCCTCATAGTCAATCCCCTCAACTTGAGAGTACCCCTTGGCTACAAATCTGGCCTTGTACTTCTCTATGCTTCTATTTGTTGCTCACTTAACCTTGAAGATCCAACGCAAACCCACAATTGATTTATCTTTTGGTCTTGGGACCACTTCCCAAACAGTTTTCTTTACAATGGATTCATATTTGTCCACCATTGCATCAACCCATACATGTTTCTCTACAACTTCCTCGAAAGAGGATGGCTCAATCTCTACAAGCTCAGTCATTAGAGCCATGTAACCAATCTACTAATCATGTGATCTTCTCTACCTGTGTAAATTTGAAGGAGCACCCACATTCTCCCTCACATCCTGCAAAAGTCTCTCAACTTGCATGGTTCTTTTCCTACCTTCTTTGGATGGTTCTTCTTGAGTGGTTGTGTCCACTCTTTTCTCCTCAAATTGTGGTTTCTCCACAACTTCTTGAGCTTCCTCCTTAGGAGCTAAAATCTCCTATTCTAGTGGGATATGAATATCCCTCTCAAGAGAGCACCGCGTCGTTTTCTCCTCATCAAAATTTACATCCCTTCACACAATTGTAATTTTGAGGGATGACAAGTACACATGGTAGTTGTGGGGATTTTATGTGTAACCTACAAATACCCCTAATTCTATTGCTAGCTCTAGCTTCTTCCTTGATTCTTTGAGACATGGTAGTAAATAGAGGCTCCAAAAATTCTGAAGTGTGACACATTAGGCTTCCTCCCTGAGAAAGACTCCTTCACTGTAATCATGCCAAGAATCTGATGAGGATTTCAGTTTTGAAAATATATTGTTGTGTTGCATGCTTCAGCCCACAAATGCAGAGGTAGGCCTCGGTCATGCAACATCACCCTCGATGCTCCCACAATGCTACGGTTCTTTCTTTCAACCACCCCTTTCTATTATGAGTTGTGGGGTGTGTCAACTCTCGTTCAATGCCTTCTTTTGAAAAGAAATTTTTAAATTCATCTGACACATACTCACCTCCATTATCGCTCATGAGTGCCTTGAATTATACGAACTTGGAGAATGTCTCATCTTTCTTCCACATGAATAAGATCCAACACCTCCATGAGAAGTCATTAATAAAAATGACAAAATATTTGTGTTTAGTAGTGGAGGTTGTCCAGAAAGTTTCATAGACATAAGAGTGGATCCTTTCAAGGTCTGCATGTGCTTTGTTGTCCCAATCATGGAAATTGGATTTTGTGTACTTCCCCAAAGCACATTCTTTGCATACATCTTCCTGCTCAAGTGCTCATTTGGGGAGACTTGTGGTTGTTTGCTACAAAATCTTCAGGGCACCATGATGCAAATGGAAAAGTCTTTTGTGCCAATGTTCACCGACATCGTGGCTTACACCTTCTCCACCTTTGTGCTTAATGCAGCACAATATTCCACATCTATCTTATATAGCTTATTCGCACAAACCCCAAACTGCTTCACCTGTCATGTGGCTATGTGTCTCATGAATGTTTTTCCTATGTCGAAGATCACATCATAACCACAGTCTTCCAAAATTGCAATAGCGACGAGATTTTTCTTTAGGTCCGGAATGAACATGACATCATTGAGCCTGAAGGGGCCACCCAACTCCCTCTTAAAGTTGACTATACCAATCTTGGTCGTGTTATACCTTTCATCATCCCCTATCTCGATGTGCATCTACAAATATTTTTCTTCCAAGTCACTGAAAAATCTCTCGACCTTGTCATGTGGAACGATGCAACTAAATCCAAGTACCACACACTCCCCATCATTGTGCTGGTAATGCATGCAATGAGGTAAATTCAAGCTCGAACTGTGAAGCCAAGGCTTCACCTGCTCCTCCTCCTGAGGTCTTCTTGCTTACCTTTTATTATTTACACTTCATGGCATAGTGCTCGAATTCATGGCAATGGAAGCATTTAATTTTGGACAAATCTTTCTTCTTGCCCCCTTGACTACATTTTGGTTTGGATTGAGATTTATTCCATTTTCCCTTCTTTTCCTTTCCATCCAATGCAAATTTTTATTCATCCTCGCCCTTGGATGAAGTCCCATCTCTGTTATTCCACCTTATTTCCTCCTTTATCAAATTGGACCATAAGTGTTCCAAATTTGGTAGTTTCTCCCTCCCATTCACCAACTCTTGATAGCTATGTTAGTTCTTGGGAAGGCCCAGAAGGGCTAGGATTTCCAAGTCGTCTTCAAGGGAATTAACACCGACACTGCCAAGTGCATCATGAAATTGTGTGAACTTGCTCAGATATTGCGCAACTATGCCATTCTTCTGCATCTTGATTCTTGGAAGTTTATCCTTGAGCACCAACTTCCTGTGGTCACTATTATTCTTGAACAATTCTATCAGTGCTTTCCACATTGTGAACAAAGTTTCTTTTCCGTGGATATTTGAGATAATGTAATCTCACACTCCCTCCAAGATTATAAACCTTGCCTTTGATACATCTTTCTTCCACTAAGAAAGGTTATGGACATGATAATCTGGTGGCTTTTCAACATATGTCTTGTGTATTCTATCAATCCATTGTCATCCAATATTGCCTCCATGTGATCCTTCCATGAAAAAAATTAGAGGTTCCTTCCAAGGCATACTCTAACCTTAGTCCATTGAAGGTTGTCTTCTCAGCATTGAAAAAATCTTGCTACACTGAACTCTAAAGTCAAACCTCCTTAGAAACAACTTCAAAATTCCTTCTCTAATGTGAATCTTGTTGTGATACCACATATAAATTATGATGTAGATTTTCAACTTCTCAGGAAGTTTTAATCAAAATCTCAAGACACAAAAGTACTTCACTGCTTTGCATAAAGTAATTCACAATCTAGAACAAAAATTGTAGACATGCAATAAGAAATAACACACATGCAACAAGTATTTCTCTCGAGGAAAGCAAACTACTAAAACCCCAATGTCTTCTTGCATTAATATGATGAATAGAGATGTATTACAATTTCTTTGCTCAATTGAGCACAACCTGCAAGTGTATAACCTCTCTCTCTGCTCACTATGAAGCTCTGACCCAAACTTAGTAAAATTTTATTTCTGCTTGATCCCCTATATCCTTGCATTGTTCCTTGAGAAATTAGGCCCCTATTATTTAGGAATTTCTCCAAAATGGATTGCACAATTCCTTAGGTCGATCATCTTACTGCATGAAACACTTGTACACTCAAGACTAATCTACAACTGTTGTTACACTGCCTTGGAATATCCACCATAGCTGGAGAACTCGAATTCTCTGCATGCACTAGATATTTTTAGTTGAATGATCAATTAATTGGATTATCACTGAGTTTGACTGAAGTCCCACTGCACAACTGACCTTCCACTAGTTCCTCTAAAAGTTGGAATTAGTTTAACTAAAAACAACCTGAGATAATTGACCTTGATTGCTACAAATTAGCAACCACACATGCTTAACTAAACTATAACTCCTCCAACTCAAATTTACTGGGTAAACTAAGTGACACAAGCCATGTCACGCAAGTTAATTGCATCCAAGTTTTATACTGATGTGGAAATTCGAATTTTTCCAAGCCTATAAAGCCCTAGTCCCTTTTCAATGTCATTTTCCTTTCATCTCCAATAGCAATTCTTGCCAAATTTTATAGACTACAAATTCTTCTGAGCGGTGAGAAATCTGGAGCAATCATTATGCCTATTCATAATGAAGAGGTTAGACAAGTAGTAGAAAGGATCTCTCTTCTTCAAGCAGGTGTTTTTAATTTACTTATCTAGGTAAACTAATCAGACAGTTGGTTTGACCACATTTATGGAGTTGTTAATGGACCTCAAAGCTACTATGCAATGAATGGATGATGAATAGTCTAGTCTACACCAACAAGTGGAGAAATTGCAAGTTTTAATCACTAGGACAAGCATGGGACATTCTTCCTCCATCAATTCCAATACCTACAAGCTTCTTGACTTGAATGCCCCCTCCTAGGAATATAAGAATAGGAAATGGTCTCTCCTCCTTGATGATTTAATATGTTTTGCAAGTTTTACAAAAAATTGAATGTATTTTTTCATATATATCCTTATCGACATTATAGATTTGATATTCCAAACATCAAAAATTTTGAGAAAGAAATATTGTATGGTTGATCACATTTCTTAGAATCCCATCCAAAACAACGCTATTTCAATGCACTCAGTGTGCTCATCATCATGTACATTTTCATTAATATAAATTTTCCGTTGTGGTTATATATGTGTGTGTGTGTGCGTGCAAACCTTTCGTCAAGTTTTACACTCAAAAAGAAGTTTGCATCTTGAGAGATTTGTTCCCTTTCAACGCATGATAAATCCAAAATTAAGATAATTTTTTTATTAAAAAATAAGAAATAACACATATATTTATTATATAATTTTAATCTTATTAATATAATGTGTATTTGTCTCCTTATAAATATTTTATTTATAACTTGAATGAGCCTAATGATTAGTAACACATGGTCCTCTTAAAAATTTACCAATACAAATTTAAAAAATAGTATATATACACATTTATAAACTTCAATTAATTTTAATTTTATAATAAAATAAAAAATTATAATTTCACATGGAATACCTACATTTTTATTAACTTCACATAATTTAAATTTTGTAATAAAATACAAATTAGAATTCCTTCTAAAAATTTAATAAACTTTCACATATTAATTTGTCTAACTTAATTCAATCTTAATGTAAGTTTAACCTACCAACCTAACTCAACCAATCTAAATATATACTTTAAATAATTTCATTTTTATGATGATGGTTAACGTCCACTGAGACCAAAATTTGGTCTATCGGACTTAAAGAAACAAATTATTTAGTTTGATTTAAGATTTTATTCCCATGCTCAAAAAGCTTAGAGAGAAGCCTCCCAAGCTCATTATAATTTTGACATCATAAAAGGCTAGGAAGGTTAGTGTTGTGACAAAGATTATGAAACTGAGATCTAATGTGGTTGTACGTGGAGCACTCCAAGAGGAAGTGGTTTTCATCCTCAATGTTCCGATTCTCACAGAGATGGCAGATCCTTTCCATCCATGTTGTTTTAGGAACTGCCCAACGACCTGTTTCACTATGAAGCTCATGAGAGTTCGTTCTAATCTTTGCTATATTAATTTTCTTCTTTGAGCTAGTTAAAATAGAAAGATACTTCTGATCTTCTAGGGTAGGGTTGATGACCTTCTTATAATAACTTAATTTTCTTTTAGCCGCTAAATCTTTCTCACACCACATTTTTTCTTTGAACTTAGAAGTAACAATATTTTTAATGTTATTAATGTTTTGCAACGCATCATTCTCGTTGATCTCCCAATATTTTAACTAGGTCCTCGTGTCTTTATACCACCCCCGTTTGAGCCTTAGGTGGTTTTGGCTGGAATTCAAAGCTAGCTTAGGAAGTCTATGATCTCCTATGTTATTGAGCTTGTGCTTGTACAACAAAAGCCTAATCATAGCTAGTCTCTCGATATAGGCAAGACCTACTTATATGAGGAGAATAGGATAGGGTGTATTGCTTTTAATTTTCAGGTTATACGTTATAAAACGCTTCTGGATTTGCTCAATCTTTCTCCAGGATTCTCTACAGATGTTGCAACCCCAAACCTCACATCCATATAGGATAATAGGCGTGACTAAAGTTTCAAAGAGGAATTTCTCTTTATCCCACATTATAAGTTTTGCCATTTTACAATTATTTTCAAGACAAAAATAAGCTTTCCAACCCCCATTAATCCTTTTCTCGATGCTATGGTTCCAATTGAGCTTGTGATGAATATCAATTCCTAGGTACTTGTAAGAATACACTTCCTCCAAGTTATTATTGTCATACTTAAAATTAGCATAAGTGTCCTTCTTGGATTTGATAATCATAACTTTTGTTTTATCAGTGTTGACAGTCATACCCATGGTAGAGCAAAAATCCTTAAGAAGCCTAAGTTGCTTATCAAGGTCATATGGGCACCTTGCGAAAAGAACAATATCGTCAACATAAAGAAGAAGAATGATGACTATCCCGGCTAAGATCATGCCAACACAACCTACTTCCTCTAAATAACCTTCGAGCTTGTCGATGTAAATGCCAAATAGGGTAGGGGAGAGGGGACAACCTTGTTTAACTCCGATATTACACTTAATATCTTTCGACCACCCCTCATTGCTTTTTAGCTTGGCAATTACATTCTCGTATAACCTTATAGCGGCAGCTTTCAACTCGAAAGGAACCTTTAGCTCTTCTAATCTATTCCAAAGGTTGTTTATAGGAACCATATCGAAAGCCTTTCTAAAGTCCACAAAGCAACTAAAGAGATTGGATTTATCATTACGACATTCCTCCACAATGATCCTAAGCGTAACGAGGTGCTTTGTTGTTGAGTGACGCCTTCTGAAACCCGCTTGGCCTTTAGCCTATTTACCTTCACTTTCCAGCCAATAAAATAACATTTTTTTTCATATGAAACCTTTAAAAAAGTTGCTTCTATTTTTATCCATAAGTAATTGAAATACTCAGATTTATTGCTATATAATGAATTTAAGAAATTGGAATAATATATAGAAGCATATAAAATATCTCAGCATCAAAACAACTCACATGGAGTAAGATAACCAACTATTTAATTTGAATTTAGCGAACTAAAGAGGAAACATGCTATTAATCTTGACACACCTATTTTAGTAAATATTCATATAATGTAGATAAGTGTGTTAACACATTTTAGTTACTTCCATGTGTAATGTCACCTTGTTGATATTATATACATAAAAAAATCTTTTATTAAACTTTATTGCTATCATATGCGCCAAAGAATCTTTGTTAAATTTTAAATGAACTGATTTTAAAATTAAAATATTATTTTAATAATTTAAACTTGTAATCTTCATGAAAGAAATATCTAATTATTGAAAAATTAAAAATATTAATATTTTTAAAATATAATATTAAAAAATATAAAAAATTAATTTAAAATTTAAAATATATAATTATATAAAATTTATATTTATAAAATTTTCACTTTATTTAATATTTTTTTATATATTAATTTTATTTTAAAAATTTATTATAATTTATATTTAAAATTTTTACAGCAATGTGAAAAAAATAAATAAATAAATAAACATCTTCCGTACACATCGACGTCAATGATAAAAGTGGATTCCGTCAATGATAAAAGTGGATTCATGTAAAGAAAAGAGAGAGTATTGGTTGTCATCCCATTAAACGGAATATGAAAAAAAGAAACCGACAAAAAAAAGCCATCATTTAATAATAAAGGGGGTCACGCTTTTTCGATGAGGTATTTTGGAATTTACACTAAGATTTTGGCGGGATAAGTTGGTGGGTTTCGCACGTGCCAATTTGTTTTATTTAAGAAGGGTCACGCGCCTCCCGCCGAGTTGTATTTTTACTAAAATTAAGATTCTTGAAAGATAAGTTGGTACGTTGAATTTACATTAAGATTGGGGTTAAGTTAAGTTGGTAGGTTAGCATGTGAAAAATTGTTAAACTTTTGGAAAAAAAATGTTATTTTATTGGCTGGAAAGTGAAGGTAAATAGGCTAAAGGCCAAGCGGGTTTCAGAAGGCGTCACTCAACAACAAAGCACCTCGTTACGCTTAGGATCATTGTGGAGGAATG
>Ga0115851_100856_pt1 | contig 15121 bp, 14 predicted proteins | sample InSIn2gowninarea_FD_83865 | JGI IMG/M metagenome (GOLD analysis project Ga0115851, IMG submission 83865)
TGCATGCTATGAATAATAATTTGGCCAATAGGATTCACCTAAATAAAACCTCATTTTTTAGTGCTCATAAATATAAAGTGAATTATGAAGTAAATATAAAAAATTGTTTTATTTATTTACCATACCTCTAGTTTATTTATATTTTTATTAATTTACCATACCTCTTATATAAATATGGTATTTCGCCCATGTATTTGGCCCATAGTATTCACCTAAATAAAACCTCTTTTTTGAGTCTTCTTTAAATATAAAGAGGTTTATGGACTAAATATAAAAAGACTTTATTTATTTACCATACCTCTACTTTATTTATATTTTTAGTTATTTACCATATATTTGGAGTAAGTATAAAAGAGGTTTTATTTATTAACCATACTTTGAGTTTATTTAAATTTTTATTTATTTACCATACCTATTTTTTTAGTGTTCATAAACCTCTTTATATTTTAAATTTATATGGTATTTATACATAATAATAATTAAGTTGATTTCTAAATAGGGCCCGCATTAGATTAAAAATGTTAAATGTTAAACATTACATGTTAAATGTTTACATTTACATTTACATTGTAAACACGTTTATGTGAGATCTACCCCCATACTCGGGTGTAGAGCGCTTCTCCGCCCAATTAATTTCAAATTGTATAAAAACATGTGAATTTAAAACTTTGTATTTCTTAAATAATTAATTATAATATTTAGATTACTTAATTAATTTGTGGTAATAATTATAGGAGTTGTCTTTAGTGTGACTTTTTTGACTTTCTCATGCCAGAATCTAGTGGAAAAATTTGAGGTGAAATCTAGGTTTGGGTTATTTAAACTATTTTTTGACTGTATATATGGATTTCACCCAATTAATTTCAAATTGTATCAAAACTTGTGAATTTAAAACTTTCTATTTCTTAAATAATTAATTATAATATTTAGATTACTTAATTAATTTGTGGTAATAATCATAGGAGTTGTCTCTAGTGTGACTTTTTGGACTTTCTCATGCGAGAATCTAGTGGAAAAAATTGAAGTGAAATCTCGATTTTTGTTATTTAAACTATTTTTTGACTATATATATGGATTTGGCACCCTCGAAAACCCTACGGCACTTTGATTGCACATCATTAACCATCAAGCTTGCGATTTCAGTAAATTTCTCCTAGATTTTAAAAAAATTACACCGGAAAAATGGCACTTCAATTGCACAAGATTACCCATTAAGCTTGTGATTTCATTAAATGATTTTAGAGAAATTACACTAGAAAAACATTGAAAGTTTGACCCAAATATTTTTATTTATCAATAAGTTTTTAGAATTAATTGTTTTGATTATTTAAGTTTGACACAAATATTATTTTTATTTTATTATATTATTATATTGATTTTATTAATTGTTTTATTGTTCTATGAAGATTTTTTGGTGTAAATTACATTAGAATGCTTTTCTCTATGCGTTTGGAACCAATGAGTGTGGTTCATCGTCCAAATGGTTGTTAATGTTCGACCTAAATATTATTTTTATTTTAGATATACAATTCATTAAAATTTTCCTTTTGATTAATTATTTTCCTTAATTCAATATTAACAATTATTTATTTATATTAAAATATTATTTTTTTAGTCAAATCTAACCATTATATTATAACAACTAAATTGTTTTCTCTTAATAACATGACGTCAAGATCTTGTTCTTCATCTTGTCTTGACAATGAACCACACTCAAATGCATTGACAAAACTTTGATGATGTGATTTTTACTAAACATTTTGTTACTTTTCATAATATGGATCACACAAGTCTAAATTCAAAAGTTTAATATTGTTAAATTTCCATGAAACTCTCTAACTACTTAGATGAATATTTGAACAACAAGGCAACTAGATATACTTAGAAAATAATGGAGAAATGGTAGTAGTTATGATTTTGATTATAATTAGGAATTGGTTCCTATTTTCTAGCACGTTGTTTCATCTCTCTAACTAAATGCCATTGTATATGACTTTTATAGATTGATTTGTAAATTGAATGAATTGAGTAAGCCTTTCGAGTAGCGTGACAGTCTCCTCACCTAGGGACTTACAGTTTAACTCATTTTTTTTCTTCCTATTTTTTTAGTTGGTATGAGAGTAGGTGAGGTGGTGAGAAGAACCAAGCATCAGTGTGTGTCATGCCCATGAGCTAAGAATTTGTGATGTTCGACGAAAGGGTGGCATATATTCAGTTAAAGGTGATGAGATAGCATATGCAATAAGTGGGGCTTTTGGTTAAACGTGCTTGAGCAAACATGCGAGGACAAGCCATCGCGAGAGTCGTAAAACCGAAAATTGGAAAATCAAGTAAGTATGGTAACATGTGACGAGTTTATAAGAATTGTCGAAAAACCGAACGAGTCGGTGGGCTGATGTGTTGAGAAAAGGGTTGGGCGAACCGATGCGACATTTGGTATTTTGGTGGACGATTTACATGGTTGGCGTAAGCAGGCCGACCCACCTTACTCCTTGGAGGACACATATATAAGTGGACGAGTTGGAGGAGAAAAGGCATAAGTCAATCTAGGTAGGAACAAGCATACACATAGCTTGAGCGAGCAAGGAAGGACGAGCACACAAGAGGAGGTGAGGGTTTAGTTGGACCAAGGGCCGAAACACCTAGCTGAGAATAGAAAGCCAAAATGCAAAAGTTTGGAGAATGAACCGCAAGTGGGCGAGGTTTCTTGGCGAGTCCGGTAGGAAATCTGAATGGACAAGCCAAGGTGGGCGAGGCTAGCTAGTGAAGTTGGGTGAGGCGAGCTATAGGAAAACTGGGTAGATGAACTATAGAAGGAGTGGGACAAGTGGACAGTTTGGGTGGACTGTAGGTTGGATAGACTTGGTGGGTGCTCGAACCCACAGGCGAGTTCAGCAACATGGTATGTGCGCTAGCGGAAATGAGTTGCCACAACAGGAACACCTCCAGAGCAAGTTGACTCGTGAGCTCTCCTTCCCAAGTGTTGAAACAACGAAACGAGTGAACGACAGTTTGAAGTGCTGAATGGGTGTGCAGTGAGGTGTGGATGGGAATGGGTGTGGTAGACATGGAGGTGGGCACCCTACCAAGCAAAGAGTTGCAGTAGGTGATCCGAGGGTCGGCACTCATGCCCAAACACTACATAAGCTAAGCAGGGCAAGGCTAAATGAATGGCGACCTGGGTGGGTGACCTTGAATGACACACTGAGTTGATATTTGGCAGTTTTGTATGGGTGAAGCCGGCGTTCCTTACAAAGGCTAACATTGTAAAAATATTTGTAAATTTATATTGTTGTTATCATTTGGGCAGACTCTAGCTAGGGAGTTTCCCCTCCATTTAAAAGAATATTTTATCGAGTGCGCATATTTATATGATAATGATGATGATGAATTTTTTCGCTCTGTAAAAAATGATGAATGCTTAGTGAAATTTAGGAAAATATATAAGTGTTGAATGTTAGGCATAGCTCCTACTCGAGAGTATTAGTGAAAAGAAATTGGGTAGCACTGTCGCACTTACCTATGTGCAGTTGAAATACTACCACCACGATAAGGGTGTGAAAAGTGGTATAAAAGGCCAAAATTGTAGAGGAAGTAGGTATCTCTTAGTAAGCACATGGTATCAAGACTTTCGTAAAGGATTTTGGAAAGTTTGAGAAGGGAAAGAAAAGGGCCAAGTTGAATGATAAGGAAGTGCATGGTCTAGACTAGATCACAAAGGAAGTTGATGGCGAGTCAGGCAGAAGAACCTCAAGTTATGACTGGGGAATCTAGCAGGGATGGTGAACGAGTTCTTATGGATCGAGTTGTGGATAGGATTGAGGAATTAGATTTTGATTTAGCTTTGGTGAAGTATGAATATTTTGAACATCGAGATATGGAAGCAAGGTTTCAGGTAGAGCGCACAAAGTTGAAGGAAGATTTTGAAGACCTCAATATCTGATACGAGTATACAGAATGGTTGTGTGTGCAAACAAATAAAGAAGTGAAATAGATTGGGGCTTCAAGGGACCAAGGTTTGGTAGAAATCTTGAAGTTGTAGAAGGATCTTAATGATGCTCAAAATGAGATAGTGGTTCTAAAGAAAGGAATTGGGCAAGGTTTTGGTGGAGGAGTTTCTCATGTGAAGGTCAAAGAATCTGATTCTTATGATGGAACAAGAAGTGCAAAAAACTCTTGGTAATTTCTTATGGGATATGGCGTAATACTTGAAGCATTTGGGGATGCATTATGATGAGGCCAAAGTGAAGGTAGCTTCTCAATTCCTGATGAAATATGCTAAGATGTGGTGGTGAAGAAAGGTGGACCAGATTGCGAGTGGTGATGTTGTGGAAATCACTTCATGGGATGACATGAAGAAAGCTTTACAAGCACCTTTTAGTCCACAAGATGAGACATCGGAGGCAAGGATGAAGATAAAATACATAAAACAAATAGGAAGCCTACAAGCATATCAATGGGAGTTCTCAAATGTGGTTTGGAATTACCTCGCATGGTGGAAAGGGACAAGGTATTAAATTTCATTATAGGATTGAAACCTTGGGCACAAAATGAGGTGAACAGGAAAAATATCAAGACACTTGAAGAAGATTTTGTGGTAGTTGATTGCTTGGTAGAACATTATGATGAAGGAACTGAAGAACGAAAGAAGAAGACTGATAAACTGAAAGATAAGTCTATGAAAGAGAAGCCTTTGAGATTGTATGACAAGTCGAAGATGAAGAATCCCTTGAAGTGTTAGATTTGTGAAGAACCACATACGGTGAAGAATTGTCCTTCAAGGCCAAAAGTGGCAGCCATGGCACAATCCGATGCAAAGAAGAAAAAAAAGAAACTTTCGTTGGACATGTAGATTTTGGGAGCTATAGTGGCTACAAAAGTGATCTCACGAAGAGATCCCGAAAGGAACCAGATGGAATATGTGGAGATTAATATTGGGAAAGGCCCTATTCTCACCATGGTGGATAGTTGTGCAACTCATAGCTTCATGAGTCAAGGTACTACGAAGAAGATTGGGCTGAAATTTAAACCAGTTCAAGCACAGTTTAAAGCAATGATTTCTCCACCTAATTCTGTGATTGGTGTAGCTAAAAATGTCAATGTGAGCATAAGTGAATGGACTGGGAAAGTTGATTTCATAGTTGTGAGGATAGATGACTATGAAGTTGTACTAGGCATGGAATTTATGAAGAAATTTGAAGCTATGACAGATCCACATATAAATAAGTTGTATATTTACGACGGCCATGAGGAAGTACCCATTGGTATACCAACCATAGGGGCTACAACAACTGAATTTAAGTTGACAACGATGAATGTGGAGGAGGTCAAGCAAGATGAGGAAGCCTATAAGAGGTTGTCTTGCATGGAGGCAAAACTTATGGAATAGTCATAGGTGATTAGAGCATTGTCCAATAGCATCTTGGATCTATCAAGAAGACTAGCGGAAATGGAGAAAGATGATGATGCTAAAGCGGATGACTAGAGGTAGAGCCAAGAAGCATACTTGTAGACATTAGAGGTGGAAGATCCTAATAGATGGATTGAACTAATATGCGAGGAGGAGGGTGGGCCTTTAGCCTTCGCTTCCTCCCCCTCTTCTTAGACTAACATGGGGATGAGGCTCATTGTTAGCTACTCATGATAGTGAGTCTCCAACATTTTGAGCAGACATTTGGGGTGAAATGGACATGATTGAGAGTAGTGTCCAGAGATGATTCATGATGATGTAGGGGCATGCATTCTTTTCAAAGCGATATATGGTTGGATTTTCTACCCAACTACTCACCAACACAAGGGGTACTGACACATGATTTCCTTATAGAGTTTGGCATATCAATGTCATGAGATAGGCCAAAGTTTGACACATCTCGATAACTGTACATATACATATATGGATTTTCAGTCTTTGTGATGGTGGTTGTTGGGATGGTGTTGTCGAGGACGACAACCATTTAGAGTGGGGGAGTATTTCATGCCCACGAGCTGAGAATTTGAGATGTGTGACAGAGGGGTAGCATATATTTCGTTAAAGGTGACAAGCTAGCATGAGAAAGTAGTGGGGCGTTTGGTTAAATATTCCCAGGCAAACGTGTGATGACAAGTTGCGACGCACCATCGGGAGAGTTGAAAAACCAAAAATTAGAAAATTCACCAAGTATTGGAACACGCGACGAGTTTATAAGAAGTGTCAAAAAATAGAACGATTCGGTGGGCCAACATGTGGAGCAAAGGGTTGGGAAAACTGACGCGACCTTTGGTATTTTGGTGGATGATTTACATGGTCGGTCCAGGTAGGCTGACCCACCTTACTCCTTGGAGGACACATACATATAATGGATGAGTTGGAGGAGCAAAGGCATAAGTCAATCCAAGCAATAACAAGAATACACATAGCTTGAGCGAGCAAGTAAGGATGAATGCACAAGAAGAGGCGAGGGTGTAGGTGGTGGAGGGCCGAAACATATAGCCGAGAACAGAAAACTGAAATGCAGATGTTTGGTGAATAAACGATGGGTGGGCGAGGTTGCCTCATGTTATCATCAAAAAATTGATCATCTAGCCTAATTTACTAGATGGATTTAAGTACACCATGAAAAGCAAATTTTACCATCGTAAAATTGTTTTCACTATGAGAAATTACTTAATAAACCACCTTTGTTAAGTAATTTATAGTTAAACCCATGAAGAATAATTAAATAAATCACTATTTATTTGATTTTATTATAGGAATAATTAATTATACCATTGTTTTATTATTATTCCTTGTCATATTTGACCTAATCATGAAAAATAAACATATAAATCATTAATTATATTATTTTTCTCCAAGAATCATTAATTAATCACTAATTAATTATTATTCTTTGTTAAATATGACTAAATCTATAAGGAATAATTAAATAAATCCTTATTTATTTATTATTTCTAAATAAAATTTTAAATACATTTTCCCTCCTAAACAAATATAATAAAATATTCCAAGTGGTTATTCCAAGAATGAGATCAATAATATTTTATTATTTCTCATTATTCGAGGATAACTCAATATTTTGTTATAAATAGAAGGTTTTTCCATTCATTATTCACTTTTGATTGTTTTCATTGTTGCACTCACTCTTGTAACTCTGATTATTTTCATTTTCGCACGCCATATTTTTGTTGGGTTTATACATTATAGAGGAGAGAGAGTCTACACAAGCTAAAAACGTTTGAGGATAGCCAAGAACCCATCCCATAGAGGGGGACTGGTAACATCTATTTGTTCCCTTCACAAGCGTTATAATAAAATTATTCTTTACATATCTGGTTTCCACTAGATGATTGGGGTTATTACTCTTTCTTTTAGTTGTTTAACTCTAATTGTGGCATAGATCTAGACTTTGGTAGGTTTTGCTTCTATTAGTTGATGCAGATCTACAATGCTTAGAAGAAATTTATATTTTTGAGATTGTTTGTCATTAGCAATCTTAAGTGGGTTATTTTTGTACATCTTTGAGAAGAAAAAACTACAACAAAATTGTCGACTCCACTCGGTTTAGACATCAGATCCAAAATCCTGGGTTACATTCGACTTTCAACTTAGGATTTCTTCTTTATTCAATTCTATTAGTGTTTCCTAGTTTTTTAACCCTAGATGTATTAAATTTTTGACTTCCGCAAGCTTTCTAGTCTTTTCTATAGGTCACAAGAACGAGCCACGACAAAGGTGGCACTTTTTTTTGAGATTTGTCAACTGATATCCACGAAGCATAAATCACACTTTTTGTCCCAAAATGTGCGATACAAAGGCTAGAACGCACTTATGAGCCCAAAAAGTGCGATCCCTATAGAGAAACAGTTTAGTACCCATGATTTTTGGGTTTTATGGTTTTTCTTAGATATGTTTCTAGGTTTTACAGAAAGCTATATGTTGGGTTGTCTGACCTCTGTCTCATCCTGCTTAGGCCCTGACCCACTCTAATTTACTCATTGAATTCAAATTTAGCCTCCCCTAGGGCTTCTAGTATGCTTCCACCTTTCTAGGAGGAGTATAGATCAGTGAGGAGTCTGAGTCTCTGCAGTGCTTTCAACCACATTTTCCAGATCTGTACCCTTCTACTTTAGATCTGTTGAGATAGTTTTTTACCATCCATAGTTTCACATTTAGACTTGTTTGGTCATCTTCCTTAGGGTCCCAGCGGTCATCCTAGGTGTTTCACCCATCTCCCTATATTTTTGTAGTGATCTTCTCCTTTGGTTTTTTGTTTCTTCTGCACCACTTTCTAGCAGCTTAGTGTCGGTTGATCGCAGTCACACTGGCCTTTATATCTCTAGACCGTTTGAGTGTATTTTCCATCAGTTTAGCCACCAAGCAGTATAATGTTTGAAAACCTAGTTTGGGTGGGGTTTATTTAATTATTTTTATGTTCATTTTTTTTTTATAAATTTCACTTTATTTTCAACAAGATTTTTTCTTTTTTACAAACATGATTTGGGCTTAATCAATTAATACACTTGCAACATAAGAAAACCTTAAGCGAAGGGTGCTTGGTTTACACCACCAAGCCAAGACTTAACATAATAAATTTATCTCCCCTGATTGAGAAAAAATAATATTGTTGATCTCCCTTCACCATTTCCGTGTCACATGTGTCCTACCACCATTGTGCCACTAAGGCATTTGTCGTGAAGACTATTAGGCCTTCACCCCTAGTTTCTACTTGGGCATATTACCCCTCCCCATCAAGTTCAATTTCATAGCCCTCTAAGTCCCCATACTAACTCTTCTCCTAGTTCTTATGATTCCTTATCTAATTCTGAGCCTCCTTCACCACATATCGTCACCATGTCTAGACCCATAGGTGGTGTAGGAACCAAACCCGGTGTTGGCTCTAGTTCTATCCTAGTGGTCACATCAAGTAGAACAGTCTTAGGAACCATTCTGGTAGCCCCCATGCTCCCATTTATGGTTGGGTAAAGTCAACCAGATTTTAAACCAATTGATAAAACACCCCATACACCATGATGTTGATTGGCCCTCTATTTCGACCAAGCTTCCCTCATACATCCCGAAGTTTGAGTGTAATGTTGGAGAGGATCCTACCAACCATGTTTGATCCTTCCACATGTGGTGTTTTTCCACCTCCATAACTGATGACTCCATTCGTCTTCGACTATTCCAACGCATGCTCACTAGAGAGGATCAAAATGGTATGTAGACCATCCCTCCACATCTCATTCCATTTTCATGATGCTTGCTAAAGAATTCCTCTCATATTTCAAGTTACCTCTCTGGTATGACACTGGTACAAAGCTATTGACCACTTTGCGTCAGTCCTCCCCCACTCGCCTTTCCAACCATGTTCAAGAGTAGCATCGAAGGAGGAGGACACATCATGTGCCACCTTTCGAAGACCATGTCTATCTAGAGTGGTTTCCTAGGAGCATTTTATCTCCCATTGGAAAACATGTTGTGTCCCACTTTCCTCGGACTGAGGAAGAAGCTCTCCAAACCACTCTGAGATATGATTTGATTTATTCAAAATCTAGTTATGTTTATACCAGCATTCCAGACCTCCCTCATCTTGGAAGTGCCAATACACTAGGGGCATCTCACGTCATCGACGTATCGTTGGATCTCTTTCACACTCTTTGCCATATACTCAACAAAGTTATGGCTACCTGTAGGGGGGTACTAGTTCCTCCAACACTTATGCCCCTCCTTCTAGCAACATGTTTTCATGGCCCCAACCCATCTACCAAACTATTGCTTCTCCTTATGCATAGCCTAATGCTCCATTGCATTAGCATCGCAGCCTCTCATGCATCCTTAGCCCCAGCAAGCACTTTCCCCTTAGGGTCAAGTTTTTTCACAGCAGAGTGTGACCAATCCCAAAAATTCGAAGAAAAACACTAAGGGGAGGGGTAACAAGGGTAAGCAAGGTAACCAAGGTAACCAACCTAGTTAACCCCAGGGGAACCAGCCTAACAACAAAAACCAGCAATAGGGCGTCCATTCCAAGTAGAACAAGGTTATTCATATGAACAAGCCTTGTGCATGTTCTATTGTACATGGACATTATACACATGAGTGTCCCCTCTTACCCGAGATTCACCAAATGTGGGAAGCTCAAGTAATTTCTAAAGGTCAACAATCGCCTCAGAATCCTGCGTCGTCTCAACTAGGAGTTCTCACAAATCCTTTCCCTCAGTAAGGATTTGTTGTTGCTCTACCTTAGCCAAGTCAAGTAGCCCATCCGCCCCAACTTTCTAGTCCTGGTGACTTCCGTATTTCTATGATGAACTATAATGAGGTTAAGCCCTCCAATATCAACCCACAAACTCAGTCACGTCAATATGACAAGCCCTCAGCTTCATCTGCTACCGAGTCCAAAACGAAACTGTGCTGGGGATCTTACGACACCAAATGGTCCTTTATAGATCCCTCAACCTAAATTTGAGGCCATTCCTAAGATCCCAAAGGGACCATTACACCATAATGCATCTTATAACAGAGTTGCCCATACATACAGTATAATAGACAAATTGGTGCATTCACTTGTCACCATGTTGATGGTGGAAGTCCTCAAGTCATGCCCATCCCAAAAGAAATCTCTACTAACTATCTTGGATGCAGTATATCCTTCTGACGATCATTTGATTGTCTTCCTGGTTGATACGTCAGAGCATCCCCCATTGCCTTCATCTGTTGCTTTCCAGATACCAGTTAGAGTCTGCAATGCCATCATATCCTGATGCATTAATGACAAAGGCGTATCCACCTGTGTGATGTCCACTGCTATTTGGAAATAACTTAAGCCACCTGATTTTTCCCCATCCACCATCACTTTGCGTGCTTGGGACAGACACTCCTCCCATCCCCTTGGCATGTACCACAATTGTCTAGTGACCCTTGTGGGTAAGGTTATCCATATCGACATTGAAGTCATTGATGCCCCTCTGGATTACAGCTTTCTCTTATGTTGTAGTTACACATATTCCATGTGAGTTGTCACATCTGCGATGTTCCGTAAGATGTGCTTAGCCCATGAAGGGAAGATCATTGCCATTGATCAGTTGACTTACTATGAGCCAGCATCTGTGACCTCCCCCAAGTCCATTATCTCATCAATGTCCGACAAACAATGTTCAACTCCTCCCACCATTGTTTCATGTGGAGTGTACAAATTTTCCTCATTATTAGGTGCTTTCCCCAGTCCTCCCCCTTCCATCTCAAAGCATAACTCTATGAGTGTTTGCATGTTACAAGCATGACGAGTTGCCCTTAAGAAGTCTGGTACACCTGATCAACAACTAGCTCCTCTACATCTTGATGTTGCCCTTCCAGCTGAGCCCTTTGGATCCAACCCCCTAGGACCTCCTCAATTTGTGGGTTTCTCTCTAATTTTTCCAACAAGAAGTGTTCCTCCAGGTCTCATCCATCAAGGAACTATTCAGCCGGGACATTACCCTGCATTTCTCGATACCTTTCTTATTCCCCCATCTGGGAGTATTTTTTGTTCCTATCATGGCTTCACTCGTCCTTCTAACATGAATCTAGGAATCCCAGTATGGCACATTGATCCCCCTGCAAGCATTTCACATGGTCTGCGAAGACCTTATCATGCTTTGACCACTGTTCAACCATTCCCCATGACCTCTGCAACTGCTTCAGTTCCATCACAACCTCAATAGGAACTAACTCCTGTTATGAAAGCATCTATCCATGGGGGCAAAGATACAAGGAAAGAACCGAAAGACAAGGCTACCCAAGCTCCTCCAGCCCCTAAGGCCCCAAAACCGTCACCTCCATGCGCTTTGTGTAAATTTGTTGGGTGCACCACCAATAATTTTCCTGAGCTTCCTCAACTTAAACCTTTGGTTCATGAAACATTCCCTAAGTCAAATATCATGGAATTCCATGTTAACTTACCAGGACCACCTAAGAAACTCAAAACGTTGAGCACAAACCACCCTTATGCCCTGTGTGGTCATCATGGTCATTGTTCCCATTGTTTCCCTCGTCTTGATGAATTTTGAGACTGCCTTGAAGCACTTCGTGAATACAAAGACACTCATAGTGGATCATCTACTCCTCTACCTATGGATTCTCATACCACTAGTCAACCAAAACATGGAGACTCTAGCCCCACTATTGTGATCCCTCCCCCCAATGTTGAGATGACGGACAACATAGACCACATCCTTTACCTATCGTCATCCTTGAGTTCCTTGTTGAAAAACCTTCCAAAGGTTTCTACGCACGCTTCTATCGAACCCATTTTGATAGAATCCCAGGTCTCAACATCTATAGATCCTCCATCTACTAGCTCATCATCTACCATTCAATATTATGTGTATGTGAACCTTATTTCTCAGGTTGATAAACCAAATAACGTCAACGCATCATGTATTCAATCTTCCTCTCATCTGCGCATCTCGAAGCCTGATGAGGACAACATGGAAGCTATGTCTACCCCTGATTACCCCTACACTTAAGCAAGGGGGAAATTCTTCAAAGAATTTTGAAGGCCATTTCCTTCCCAATTCTCCTAATGCACTCTACCTCAGAAAATTTTACACATAGCACATCCCTTTAATTTAGGTGTCTTTACTTCTGTCGTGAGTTAGGTATATTGGATCATCTCATTTGTTGTCTTTTGCACCTTTCATATGAATCCATCATTCACACAGTATAATGATCATGCCAACTGTGTGAGTCACTTCTCTCGAAATCTAGCCTCTACAGCCTGGGCCATTTTTACCCCCTTGCATATGTCAGTCCTTTCAAAGAGCATGTGCACTGGATATGCCACCAATAATCAGGCCGAATATGATGCAGTGATAGGCTTGTTAGTTGATGCCCTCGCTCATCACATCCTTCATCTTCATGTTCATTTGATTCCTTGCTATTTGTCATGCAATTGAATTGCATGTATCATGTGCATAACTAAGTACTATTTAGAAAATATCTACAAGTGAAGCTATTGGTATGTGAATTTGAAGCCATTACGTTAAGTCATGTGCATAGAGCCCAAAATCACTATGTAGATACCATAGCAAACAACATTCTAGATTGGTATTTATCACATGTATACCACAAAAGACAGCCATAAACAAAACAAATGGTGAGCCTCATCATCATATAAAATGCATAATCATATTATGTATCATTAAAGTGTTTGGTGCCATAGCTCTAAATACATCCGACATGCCCATAGCATGTTACAAAAGTCAAAATCAAAGGGACCCACATGACCCTACATTTAGTCACTATCTGGCGGACCTTGCGCCGAATGCTCTGCTCCACCTACATGTAGATCACGTACTGCCTGACCAGCCATCGCCACACACCACACGATACCTCGCCACTCTGTTGGAAGACCAGTGCACTCATATGTGTACCAATCCTTTAATTCATTCCATCCCTACTCTGAAACCCTGGCCAAGAGTACATCAAACCTACGGTGAAAATCAGTAAGCGGAACAATATCCTATGGACCCTGTTGTGACTATAATGTCCCCCGATCTACAACCCCAAGCGCTGCTGCTTGGCCTACATATCATGTCGACTTTATTTGTTCTATGTCTGCATACATCATATTTAATAGTCAATACCATATACATGTGATAGAAATATAAAATTCACCATAAAACATAGCCACTTAATACTTATCGTTTGGTCCACATGCTCGCCCAGGTGGAAGTGGAAATTCAGGATCCCCCTGGTAGTTCATCTCGCTATGAGGGTAATCATTAATGTAAAGAAACATCTGATCCCAATGTGCAAAAAACACGGGTCAGAACACCCATATGTCTCCCCCCTCCTCCTCCTCTCCATAGTAGCTGCCCTCAACAGTGCATCCTGGGCTCTTGTGGGCCCCCATATTGGATCTTCACATGAGGACAGATAGTGGGTATCTTCTCAAAGAGGAAGGCACATAGTATTGTACTAAAAGTGCAGTCATGGTTCACCTGCCTCCTGCAAAGACTCAAATGTCATATCACCAACTACAGCATCATCTGGGCCCACCCATAGTACGTCCCAGCCAAAACACTCTCAACCAACATCATCTGCCCACCAGTGATGTGGTGTAACACCTGGTAGCCCAAGACCCATAACGCAGGTGTGAAAACAACATCTATCTCTAGCCTCTCTAGATCAACAAGAGGGATAGTTGTTCTCTTGACACGAACACCCTATTGACAATGGTGCTCCACAAACTCAGTAATGTTCCTCCCACGAGGTAACACTAGATGAATATCCCCCACCACTTTGAGGAGAAGTAGTCTGGTCAAGAAGTAAATATGTTGTAATGTGAGCTCGATCTTGTGCCCCTACATGACAAAGACCTCCTATTCCAGATCTAAATAGCTCACAATTCGCGATAGTGAGGGCTCACCTGCCATCATCAGTAGGTTCTCTACCAACTTGAGAACCCCATAACGTGCCAATGCCCCTCGAACCACCTAATACCCTTGGATATTGGATCAAAGAGTATCCAAGTCTCATTCACATTAGTTGATTTTTAGCTCTACCATGCCCACAAAACACCACATGTCTTGTCAGTCTAGAGAAGAAAACAATGGTCTACACTGATAAACCTACAACCCCCACCAGGCTAGCAGACCAACCTCCTCTCCAGCCCCAATTTGCAAATTTCAGCCCAAAAAGTGTGAGATCGCAGGTTTCCAGTTGTTTCCTATGAGCCAGATCGCACTTATGGGCCCAAAAAGTTTGATGCGACTATGATCAAGGGAAAGGGTACCTAAGGGGGCTGCTAGGTGCCAAAAATCAAGAAATAATCCATTAACATTGAAGAGATGAGTAAGACCACCTACATCAAAGTCGCAGATCCTAATTTCGATGGTCGGCTTGTCTGCTAGATCTCCACGAGATTTATGGTCTTTTCCTCTGTAGTATACCTAGGGGGATAGTATGGGGTACAAAGGGAGGTACCCAAGGGAATAATGTAATAATGGGATGTGCCATAGTTAATAAATAAAGTGGTTAACCCGCAACAGGTAAGGGACCACATGTGGTTAGAAATAATATTTCTAACCACATGTGGTCCCTTACCTGTTGCGGGTTAACCACTTTATTTATTAACTATGGCACATCCCATTATTACATTATTCC
>Ga0115851_100857_pt1 | contig 15119 bp, 9 predicted proteins | sample InSIn2gowninarea_FD_83865 | JGI IMG/M metagenome (GOLD analysis project Ga0115851, IMG submission 83865)
CTCTTGGCGCGTCATCCTGCCTCCAACTTTTCTGTGAGAGAAGCTGCAGGGCCAATGCAAGAGAACTGGGCGCCCACTCGCGGTGAAGCTCCATTTTTCTTCTCTTCGCTTATACTTCAGCTTCTAACTCCTCGTCATCCACCTCCTCTTCTGCAGCCTGCTTGCTCTCAGAACCTTTAATGACCTTCGTCTTAACAGCAGGTTCATTATCATCCGCGTCATCTGCTGCTTCTTCCTCATCGTCGTCCTCCTCGGGTGCCTCGTTCTCAGCCTCCTCGTCTTCCTCATCATCTTCTTCCTCACCATTTGTCTTCTTCGACTTCTTGGATTTGGAGGTATCCACGTCTTCGGCCTTTCGCTTTTTAGTTTGAGGGGCGGCAGCTAGGAATGAAATGTCAGAATTGTGTGTAATGTAGCCAGTATGCACGAGACCTCCTAGTGAAGGAGTGCGTATGCTGTATTGTATGTGTGTGGGTTTACCTTTTGGCTCTTCTTTTTCGTCGCCTTCAGCAGCGTCTTCTTCTTCGTCTTCTTCCTCCTCTCCGCCTTCCTCGTCTTCTACCTCAGAGTCTTCGTATCTAAGGTGAAATGTTAGTAAATTCGTACACGGGTATGCAAGACAATGACGGGGAGCGGGCAAGCTGTAAGCAGGCGGAAGCCGAGAATCAAGTAGCGTGCATCGAAGGCTGAGACACCTCAATGCTGTAGACTCAACTCGTCGAGAGGCAGCGTGAGGCTCAGATGCAGACCGAAAATCGCAGATAGATTCGAGTTCGGACACGTTGACAGAGCAACATCACCAGTATGGAAACGACGACAATCCAGAACGCATGGTGCTATGTATGTAGGTGTGGATGTAGGTGATCGGAGCGGACAGGACTTACTCTTCCTCTTCCTCGTCATCGTCGCTAGGGAGAGCCTGAAGCTCCTCCTCCTCTTCGTCATCGTCGGCCTCTTCCTGGCGACTACGTCTGCTGCGAGGAGGCATGTTTCCAAGGAGTTAAATTGAAAGCTGAGTATTCAAGATGGCCGAAGCAAGTGCGACAGGGAGGTAGTTTTTGAGAAGGGAAAGTACGGGCGGTGAGAATTATCAGGCGCGTACTGTAAGAGAGAACAGTCGAGGGAGAGGAAGAGAGAAGAGGTGGTACAAAGGGGGAAGAGGGAGCTAGGATGGATATACGACAATAAAAGTGAGAGGTGAATTTACTACGGCCGACCTGGCAGGGTGGCAGGAACAAGAGAAGAGCAACGGAAGTTTAGCATAACACGTTGCGATCATGGAATGACGGAAGAGGGAAGGGGTTCAAGTTCGGACGGGGTCAAGCAAGCTGGAGCTTGGGAGCTGGAGCTGGGAGAGCTTGATGGAGAGAGCTGGGAAACAGACAAGAGAGAGGGAAGAGAAGAAAAATGGAGCTTCACCGCGAGTGGGCGCCCAGTTCTCTTGCATTGGCCCTGCAGCTTCTCTCACAGAAAAGTTGGAGGCAGGATGACGCGCCAAGAGGACAGGTCCGTGCTTTTGACTTCTTCGAATCTGGAGCTTACAGTGCTAGGCTAGGTTAGTTCCAGGGGTACGCTGCTCGCCCTTCGCACTCAACGCGTCTGCTCTCTGGGTAACCAGGACTCGTTCACGTCATCTTTTTGATGACTGGTGAAGCTGTGAGGGAGTGCCCTTCACTGGGATTTTTCTACCACTTTTGTCCTTTTTAGATGCATGTATCGTTGTTTATGTATTGTTCGGGTAGACCGCCAGTGATGTTGAGAGACTTTACAAGACTTCACAGTTGGTTAAAGTCGTCTGCACACTATGAAAAGGGACAGTGAGCTCCCGATCTGGTCAATGCCATTACTATCTAAAGTGAGAATACAGAGAGCTGCTCATCAGCTTGAAACGTCAAGATAGAGATAGGTGAGGTAGACAACAGCTCTAAGCACAACGGAGGAAACGTCTTTGGACGCTCTCTCACTCTATATGTCTGCTTTGGGGAGCAAATCTACAAACGGCATCACCCTTGGGACATGATCTTCTGTTCGATCGTTCGTCTGCCCTTCTCCCTCAATATCCAACCCCACTTCAACATCCCACCTATCAAAGGAAGTCCTACAAGCAAATTCACCAGCGCAAGCAATGTAAAGCTCCACCCCCAGCCGAGTCCTTTGATCATATCGATTGCGAAGAGTGGGTAGACAAAGCCAAAAACCGACTTCAGGGTCCATATGCTTGCCATTGCCGAAGCAGTCCAGTTGATATTTGCTTGAGTGCTGGGTTGAGCTCGCGGACCTTCAGCCACAGTCCTTGTGCTGCTCGAACGTAGAGCATCTGTTAATGCCGCTGCCGATTTGATTTCACTGAACATATCTATCATATATGCGTTTGTGCATTGTACCACAGTCTGGTTGCCTATGCCGAAGAGAAATAACCCTATATCTGGCACAATCCAGTGTACTTTGCCTGATTGTAGCGTCCACCCGAACACGAGAAGTCCGATAGTTATCAAGAATACTGCCGGTCCAACAAGGTACAAGCGAATTTCGGCTGGCGGCCTATACGGTAGCTTTTCTGAAATCTCCCCTTCATGGTCGGCATCGGTTTTCTCCTTTTCAGAATGTCGTTTCTTGTTCCTTCTGTACATCCAATCATTGAGACGGCCGCAACTTTGTGCCCCTAGCATCGTTCCGAGGCCAAATGATAGGTAATTGAGCGATGAGATCATGATAGATTCATGATAGACCGACTCAAATGCCACCGGAATGGCAACGATAATGGTGTATAGATCACCGTAGCAAAGACTTGCGTAAATGACAATACCTTGTGCAGCAGGCTGGGTACGCAAGAGATAGAACGGTCGACGGAAGGCCTGAACGAGAATTCGAAGCGGGAGTTGTCGTTTTTCCTGCTTGGGAGCACCAGCGGCGAGTCTGTCCCTCTTCCTAATGATTGTTTGTGCATGACTCTCATGTAGGAAAGGTATCGTGAGCAGTTGCAGCACCGCATTAAGGATAGTCGTTGTCCAGAACGCCCAGCGCCAGGAGGAAAGAGATCTTTCGGCGATAATACCTCCAATGACAGGGCCAATGCATGGTCCGAGATTTGTGATGATGGATAAGATAGCCATAGAACGACCACGCTGCTCAGGTCGCCACACCTCTCCCAACATGCCCGACGAGATAGCGATTGACGCGCTAGCACCTGATCCTGAAAAGAGCCGACCAGCTGTGATGAGTGCTTTGCTTGTTGCAAAGCCACAGACCATATTCCAAATGAAGAACCATGCTGTGGCTACCTGCAGTACAGGCACACGGCCATAGACCTCACTTAGCGGAGCCCAAAAGAAGTAGCCAACAGCATATGCTAGCACGTATATCGACAAAACAAGTTGGGTTTGTGCGTCAGATTGAATGTGGAGGTCCTTCGTGATCTGAGATAGTGCCGGCGCAATCATGGTGGACGACATTACGGTGTTGAACACCAATGCCGACAGAAGAAGTGTCACAGTGTACTTTCGTGTGGCTGGCCAGTTGTGGGCGTTCGCAGGATCATCACGCCAGGATAGAACATTTTCTGTGGATGCTTCCAGCGGTTCAATGGAGGTGGTTGTCTCGCCCACTGGCTCGTATATGTTCTTCTCTGAGCAGTCTGTTTGGTCAAGCACATTTTTCTCCGAGAGTTCCTTAGTTGTCGAAGCCATCTGAACTCATACTCAGATTCTGTTCCGTGTAAATGATAGGTTTCACCGCTCAAGTTCGCTGAAGGGAGAATGCACGAGTTTTGGATGGGGAGGGCACTAGATGTATTTCGCAGGTACTCAAACAATGTTAGGCTGTGCGGACGGCAGAAGTCCCGTATGGTTAAACGATATTATACCTTCAAGTACCATTCATACACGCGAGCAGAGTGAAAGAGTGAAAGTTTGCCTCGGTGGCTGACCTATCAGAATGCTAGGGTAGGTCAAAAGTGATACATCCCACTCACCTTTTGTCAGCCAACGGGCTGATATGGGCACGGTAGACATCAACAACAGTATGATGCATCAAACAAAGTTCGTCTTCTTGAGCAAGATCCGAGGTTCAATGAGCTGGCGTTTCAAGAGGTAGAAACTCGACGTGCGAGGTTCTGTTTACCACTTGAGTCGAACGGCGACTTGCCGCTTTCACCGCCGCGTTGTGCCGTCATATCCGAAGCACAAGATGTTGAAACTGAAACAATAGGATATCCAAGCTGTTTGTTGCGGTCTGCCGAGTAGGTAGACATGAGGGTGTCTACCGAGTCCATCGCACCTGCTGAACTTATCGTGTACAAAGACAAGGCAATTTGCATCCCGTGAAAGACTGACACGTCATGTTTCAAAGTGTTAATCCAACCGCCGGAATGTACACGGGTACACGTCCCAAAACCAAGGGAATGCGCAGTCTCGGTATATATCCAGATCATTTGAATGCTCCATATCTTCGACACAAGGCAAACAATGGTTGACGTATCGATAAGGAAGCGATTAAGGGCAAGAGAAGCCAAGCTTTATGTGGTATGCTGTGTCACACTCCAGTAACAGTCAGCCGCGCAGATCATTCCGGGCGTCTCTACTGTACAGTCCCCATACCTGCTCGATGTTAGCACAAGTTAACATTGAGTAAAAGTTGTGACGCTGAACAAAGCCGCAACCGGCGTGTTTCCGAGACTGAAGTGAAATTTATCAAAAACTCAAGTGAAGTTGTTCTGATGCTGAACCGAGTCAGCTGCAGTTCAGCGTGTGATCCGTACCCGACGTAGTTACATGCTAATGCGTGCTAGCAACAAGCAGAGATGGGTAGTGTACATGCCCATGATCACCAATCGTGAGCCCTATTCCATTCCTTAGATCTGTCAAGAATATACTCAAGTAAACAAATGTTAAGCCTTCTTCTTCCTCAACAACATCAACGGCCTCCCTGCCTCAATCACATCATTCGGTTTCACAAGCACCTTTTCTACCTTCATACCCGCCATATGATCCTCAGCATTAACATTGATCTCAAGCTTCATTGCCTCCAATATAACTACAGTCTGGTCCTCTTTCAATTCGTCTCCTTCACCGACCTGGACTTTCCATACATTTGCATTGACGGGTGCTTCCACGGGTACAATATCTGGATCGTGCAGTAGCTCCTCGACTGTATCAACCGAGATTTTGTTACTTTCTTTCTCTTTGTTCCATTTTTCCAGCAGCTCTTTTTCTAGTTTGTCCATTTCGGCTTGGGCTTGGCGTTGTTTGATTCGGATTTGCTTGACCTCGGAGGCCGTGCTACGGAGGAGAGCGTTGTGCTGTTTCATGTCGAATTCGACGTCTTCGTAGATGTATTTGTAGCGGCCGCTGCGGAAGGTTTGGATTAAGGTCTCGTACTCGTCTTCGGGAACTTCGTAGAAGGTGAGTTGATCAAAGTCGTCGAAGAGCCATGGCTTTTCGGGACTGTAGCCGTTTTTGAAGCCGAGAATGTCGGCGGAGGGGATGGTGAGGCCGGTATTCATGTAGCCGCCAGGGGATTCGACGTTGTAGAGCGCGCCGCAACTGCCACCCCAACCCCATGTGCCTTCGGGGGTGTGGACGCGAGAGGGATTCATTTTGGGACATTGAATTCGTTGGCGAGGGTCGATGGGTAAGGCAATTGGAAGGGCGATGAAGAATCCTATTGCTACGACCATAAGAGAGGATTTGACGTATATCTCTCGGAGTTGCTGGTCTGTGAAGCCGTTGTTTTTGGCCACAAACGCCATTGGGTCTGGTAGGTAGCTTGCGTATGGTCGTTGTGTTTCTATGTACCGCTGTAAACTGTCCCTTTGAGCCTTGTGCTCGAACGTGATTGGTAATTTGTATTTGCGGCCTGGGAACTTCGCTTCGCTGAGGTCTCCAATATCTGATTCGAGTTTCACCAGATAGTCCAGTAGCTCCTGTCTGGGCACTTTCAAAGAGTCGAAATGCAGCATGAGCGAATTGCCGCATGGCATACCGACGTGAAGGCCGTTCTTGAATGATATCTTGCCCGAGGCTTCTTGTAGCTTCTTGTACAATGTCACAGCGCGGCACCTGTAATTGAGATCGAAGGAACCATGCCCATAGTCTATGAGTAAGAAGTCATCACCACCTTGGCGGTATGAGACAAGCGGCTGATTAGCTTCCTCTTTGATCTGGTGAACCACAGCTGAACCCCAGCTTTTATTCTGTGCAGAAGGAGGTAAACCTTTGTACTTCAGAGGAAACGCGTCATCAAAGCTCGATTTTCCTGCGCAACAGCTTTCGATAGAATTTAGATACTCTTCCACCTCCTTCCTTTTGGCAATAGCATCCTCGTACGAGATACGGTGAAATCGTACTTTGTTACCGGCCTTCATTTGTCCTACTCTCCACCAATCTGCTTTGACCACTGTCATACTTGAGAGGAAACCTCCGAAGTCCGGTGCATCGACTGGAAACAAGCAAGGGTCATCTCCAGTCCAATTAATTGTGCCTAGAGGATATCCATATTCTATCACGTTGCTGGGATGGGCACCTCCTTCACCACCATCCGCTCTTGCCCAACGCGGTCTTGGGCTAACAAGTCTCATACCACCTCTAGCAGCATTATGTGAGATCTTGAGGGTGCTCTGATAGAACTCTTCAATAAAATCGTCCGTGAGATAGCCTTCGTCATGTGGGCCAGGCATCGCTAGCAAATCCCATTCTTCAGGATAATTCGGAATCAAGTGGTCTGGCAGCCTTAGGTTGTCCTTGACTGTTGGCGGATCTTTGACGATTCCCAGGAGGTCACCAGCTGCCAATGCTCGACCTTGATAGCCACCAACGGTTGTCATAGGCGCTGTGCTCTTGGAGCCAAACCATGTTGCGATTGTTGGTAATCCGCCCCAGATGGCCAAATAGGATCGGCAACCACCTCCTGTAGTCTTGCCAATCTTTAACCTTTGCCCGGCTTCAATCCTCTTTCTTGTCCACATAGGAAATGGTTGATCGTCCAGCTTTGCGTCCATCGGTGCTCCGCAAAGTGCAACAATAGCAGGGCCGATGAATCTTAGATCGGGTCCACTCAATGTGATCTCCAGACCTTCAACTCCTTGTGCATTGCCCACCAGGGAGTTTGCAATTCGGAAAGCAAGAGGATCCATTGGACCTGAATGACCAAATCCTCGACCAACGCTTGGTCTGCCTGGCCAATCCTCAACGAGTGTGTAAGCCCCTCCGGCGATTACGTCGATAGCTGCTGGTTGGTACTCGAAGCTTGACAAGAACTTAGTCATAGTGGTCCCTGACTTGAAACTGTGATCATCGAGAATGGAAGCCAAGAAGTCCAAGTTGGTGGGTGGACCAGAAATCTGGCTGCCCTTCAACAACGTCTTCAGGCCTTCAATAGCTCCGTCGCGCGTCGAAGAGTGTACCATAGCTTTAGCAAGTAGCGGGTCATAGTTTGCTGATACTCGGATCCCACGGTGGACCCAGGTATCAATTCTTGCACCTGGCACCTCCTTCCAGACAACCTCTTGTAGCAAACCGGGCGATGGTGCGTAGTCTTTCGCTGGGTTTTCTGCGTATACACGTGCTTCAACTGCAGCTCCCTTAGGTGATGATGGCTGTAACCCCGCTAGATAGCCAGCGTCTAATCCACCCTTGCCGGCCAGTTCAGCATCTGCCTGCCTCAACATAAGTTCAACAAGGTCAACATCATAGCACAACTCTGTGATTCCGTGCTCAACCTGTAATCTCGTGTTCATCTCAAGGAAGAAGAACTTGGCTGACTCGTCATCAACTAGAAACTCAATCGTGCCCGCCGAACCATAATTAATCGACTCGGCGAGCCGGACAGCTGCTGAACAAACCTTGTCTCGAAGCTCGGGGTGTTTGGTAACAAAAGGACTGGGGCATTCCTCAATTACTTTTTGATGGCGTCTCTGAATTGAGCATTCTCTTTCGCCGAAATGTATGGCTTTGCCTTGGCCATTGCCAAAGACCTGAACCTCAATGTGATGTGAATCTGGATAGAACTTCTCGATGAAGAGACCAGCGTTCTTGAACAGAGTTTCACCGCGAGACTGGACAGTCTTGAAGGACTTCCGGACGCCCGCATCATCATTGCAGGTAAGCAGTCCCATTCCGCCACCTCCAGCGGTAGCCTTAAGCATGACCGGATAGCTCAGCTTGTTCGCTTCACTCACTGCTTCATCTTCTGAGCTCACGAGTCCCTTAGTGCCAGGAACTATCGGTACATCGGCTGCCGCTGCCAATTCTCGAGCAGTATGCTTGATACCGAAATCTTCGATAGCTTTGGGACTTGGACCAACGAACACCATACCTGCATCGGCAATTTGACGGGCAAAGTCTGTGTTCTCTGAGAGAAAGCCATAGCCTGGGATGATAGCATCGACCTTGTGAGACTTTGCAATCTCTATGATCTGATCGCCATCAAGATAGGCCTTGGAATCTGGGCCTGACAAGAGAACCGCTTCGTCTGCTGCACCAACGTGTATTGAGGCTGCGTCTGCATTGGTATAGATTGAGATTGTCCTGATTCCAAGCTTCTTAGCTGTCTTGATCAGTCGGACCGCGATCTCACCACGGTTAGCTACTAGTAAAGTCTTCAGCTTCTCCATGTTCGGTGAGAACAAGCAAAGAAAGCTGCGCTCCTTTGCTGCAGCTGTGCGTTTTGTAGCTAATATTATGTTCAACAGCAGTTAGGATGCGATGCTCGACCATGATACTCATAATGTATTGTGTACGATGCTTATCGTAGCGGGTACCCTTCCCAACGGGTAAACTTTGAGGGGAAGCAGATCCTTGTTCAAGATGCGGAGGTTGACCTGGATTTGTCCGCATATGTCATTCAGACCTTGATATGATGTTCGTACGGTTACAAGCGCGAGAACGCTCATTCATGCGGAAGTCTCGCAAGGTCGCAGTTCGAGAAGCAGTAAACAATCAACAGGAATGGCTCAGCAAATTGATAGCAACGACCTCCCTCCTCCAGTGAAACACAAAGCCCTGTTGAATGTCGACTTAGGTGAAGCAGTAAGCAAAACAGCCGAAATGGCTTAATCAAGACTAAAAGATGAGCAGTACGGCAACTTCAAATGTGGACCGGACGATGAGATCTTACCACTTATTGACCATGCAAACATCGCTTGCGGCTTTCATGCGTAAGGTCTGCTAGCAGTGCATGGTACGTTCACTGACCGCCATGCTACTATAGAGGAGATCCCGTGATCATGGCCAACACTGTGCGCAAATGCAAAAAGTATAATATCAAATGTGGTGCCCACCCGGGCTATCCAGATGTGCAAGGCTTTGGCCGAAGAGAGATTGTGATGAGTCCAGAGGAGCTGACGGCAATGATCACCTACCAAGTCGGTGCTCTAAAAGGCTTTCTTGACCAGGAAGGTGTACCACTGCATCATGTCAAACCTCATGGTAAGCTCTATGGAGTTTGTTGCCGAGATTATGAGGCCGCTCGTGCGGTGATGCTCGGTATACCGAAAGGAGTACCCGTTTTTGGTCTGGCCGGAACCAATATGGAGAAGGCAGCGAATGAACTGGGGATTCCGTTTTGGGCCGAAATGTACGCTGATGTGAAGTACTCCAACGATGGCATGTTGGTGATTGACAGAGTGAAAAAACCATGGAAGACAGAAGACGTGCGAGCTCATATCGGACAGCAGTTGAACAGTCAATCAGTGACAGCAACAGATGGCAGTACGGTTAAGCTCCCTCTGAAGGATTACCCCATTTCGATATGCTGTCACTCGGATTCTCCTGGTTGTTTGGAGATCATCAACACCACAAAAGACGTGATTGATGAGTTCAACAAGAAGCATGGGCGATAATGCGACAGTAATTTTTTTTTCTAAAATCGGCATAGCTAGTGCGCATAAGGTTGAGCTGTAATGATTGACAGCGCCTAGTAACCGGCAAGCGACTGGTTCAAGTCGTATCATTGCGTCTTCTTCGTTAGAACCTTATGTTAAAGGTTCTCACTCGTAGCATACCCAGGTAGCCAGTGGCTCAGAACCATCGAGAGGGTTGTTTTCCAGATATAATAATGAGTCTTTGCTGTCTTAGCCGAGATATGGAGATGGCACCTATTGTGAAGTCTTTGCTTCTTGAGCTTTGGCGAAGGATGGTGTCTAGCTCCCGGTAGAACAAGTTTGGTATCCATAAAGCCGTGTCGTGAAGTGATTGAGGCAGGGAGGCCGTTGATGTTGTTGAGGAAGAAGAAGGCTTAACATTTGTTTACTTGAGTATATTCTTGACAGATCTAAGGAATGGAATAGGGCTCACGATTGGTGATCATGGGCATGTACACTACCCATCTCTGCTTGTTGCTAGCACGCATTAGCATGTAACTACGTCGGGTACGGATCACACGCTGAACTGCAGCTGACTCGGTTCAGCATCAGAACAACTTCACTTGAGTTTTTGATAAATTTCACTTCAGTCTCGGAAACACGCCGGTTGCGGCTTTGTTCAGCGTCACAACTTTTACTCAATGTTAACTTGTGCTAACATCGAGCAGGTATGGGGACTGTACAGTAGAGACGCCCGGAATGATCTGCGCGGCTGACTGTTACTGGAGTGTGACACAGCATACCACATAAAGCTTGGCTTCTCTTGCCCTTAATCGCTTCCTTATCGATACGTCAACCATTGTTTGCCTTGTGTCGAAGATATGGAGCATTCAAATGATCTGGATATATACCGAGACTGCGCATTCCCTTGGTTTTGGGACGTGTACCCGTGTACATTCCGGCGGTTGGATTAACACTTTGAAACATGACGTGTCAGTCTTTCACGGGATGCAAATTGCCTTGTCTTTGTACACGATAAGTTCAGCAGGTGCGATGGACTCGGTAGACACCCTCATGTCTACCTACTCGGCAGACCGCAACAAACAGCTTGGATATCCTATTGTTTCAGTTTCAACATCTTGTGCTTCGGATATGACGGCACAACGCGGCGGTGAAAGCGGCAAGTCGCCGTTCGACTCAAGTGGTAAACAGAACCTCGCACGTCGAGTTTCTACCTCTTGAAACGCCAGCTCATTGAACCTCGGATCTTGCTCAAGAAGACGAACTTTGTTTGATGCATCATACTGTTGTTGATGTCTACCGTGCCCATATCAGCCCGTTGGCTGACAAAAGGTGAGTGGGATGTATCACTTTTGACCTACCCTAGCATTCTGATAGGTCAGCCACCGAGGCAAACTTTCACTCTTTCACTCTGCTCGCGTGTATGAATGGTACTTGAAGGTATAATATCGTTTAACCATACGGGACTTCTGCCGTCCGCACAGCCTAACATTGTTTGAGTACCTGCGAAATACATCTAGTGCCCTCCCCATCCAAAACTCGTGCATTCTCCCTTCAGCGAACTTGAGCGGTGAAACCTATCATTTACACGGAACAGAATCTGAGTATGAGTTCAGATGGCTTCGACAACTAAGGAACTCTCGGAGAAAAATGTGCTTGACCAAACAGACTGCTCAGAGAAGAACATATACGAGCCAGTGGGCGAGACAACCACCTCCATTGAACCGCTGGAAGCATCCACAGAAAATGTTCTATCCTGGCGTGATGATCCTGCGAACGCCCACAACTGGCCAGCCACACGAAAGTACACTGTGACACTTCTTCTGTCGGCATTGGTGTTCAACACCGTAATGTCGTCCACCATGATTGCGCCGGCACTATCTCAGATCACGAAGGACCTCCACATTCAATCTGACGCACAAACCCAACTTGTTTTGTCGATATACGTGCTAGCATATGCTGTTGGCTACTTCTTTTGGGCTCCGCTAAGTGAGGTCTATGGCCGTGTGCCTGTACTGCAGGTAGCCACAGCATGGTTCTTCATTTGGAATATGGTCTGTGGCTTTGCAACAAGCAAAGCACTCATCACAGCTGGTCGGCTCTTTTCAGGATCAGGTGCTAGCGCGTCAATCGCTATCTCGTCGGGCATGTTGGGAGAGGTGTGGCGACCTGAGCAGCGTGGTCGTTCTATGGCTATCTTATCCATCATCACAAATCTCGGACCATGCATTGGCCCTGTCATTGGAGGTATTATCGCCGAAAGATCTCTTTCCTCCTGGCGCTGGGCGTTCTGGACAACGACTATCCTTAATGCGGTGCTGCAACTGCTCACGATACCTTTCCTACATGAGAGTCATGCACAAACAATCATTAGGAAGAGGGACAGACTCGCCGCTGGTGCTCCCAAGCAGGAAAAACGACAACTCCCGCTTCGAATTCTCGTTCAGGCCTTCCGTCGACCGTTCTATCTCTTGCGTACCCAGCCTGCTGCACAAGGTATTGTCATTTACGCAAGTCTTTGCTACGGTGATCTATACACCATTATCGTTGCCATTCCGGTGGCATTTGAGTCGGTCTATCATGAATCTATCATGATCTCATCGCTCAATTACCTATCATTTGGCCTCGGAACGATGCTAGGGGCACAAAGTTGCGGCCGTCTCAATGATTGGATGTACAGAAGGAACAAGAAACGACATTCTGAAAAGGAGAAAACCGATGCCGACCATGAAGGGGAGATTTCAGAAAAGCTACCGTATAGGCCGCCAGCCGAAATTCGCTTGTACCTTGTTGGACCGGCAGTATTCTTGATAACTATCGGACTTCTCGTGTTCGGGTGGACGCTACAATCAGGCAAAGTACACTGGATTGTGCCAGATATAGGGTTATTTCTCTTCGGCATAGGCAACCAGACTGTGGTACAATGCACAAACGCATATATGATAGATATGTTCAGTGAAATCAAATCGGCAGCGGCATTAACAGATGCTCTACGTTCGAGCAGCACAAGGACTGTGGCTGAAGGTCCGCGAGCTCAACCCAGCACTCAAGCAAATATCAACTGGACTGCTTCGGCAATGGCAAGCATATGGACCCTGAAGTCGGTTTTTGGCTTTGTCTACCCACTCTTCGCAATCGATATGATCAAAGGACTCGGCTGGGGGTGGAGCTTTACATTGCTTGCGCTGGTGAATTTGCTTGTAGGACTTCCTTTGATAGGTGGGATGTTGAAGTGGGGTTGGATATTGAGGGAGAAGGGCAGACGAACGATCGAACAGAAGATCATGTCCCAAGGGTGATGCCGTTTGTAGATTTGCTCCCCAAAGCAGACATATAGAGTGAGAGAGCGTCCAAAGACGTTTCCTCCGTTGTGCTTAGAGCTGTTGTCTACCTCACCTATCTCTATCTTGACGTTTCAAGCTGATGAGCAGCTCTCTGTATTCTCACTTTAGATAGTAATGGCATTGACCAGATCGGGAGCTCACTGTCCCTTTTCATAGTGTGCAGACGACTTTAACCAACTGTGAAGTCTTGTAAAGTCTCTCAACATCACTGGCGGTCTACCCGAACAATACATAAACAACGATACATGCATCTAAAAAGGACAAAAGTGGTAGAAAAATCCCAGTGAAGGGCACTCCCTCACAGCTTCACCAGTCATCAAAAAGATGACGTGAACGAGTCCTGGTTACCCAGAGAGCAGACGCGTTGAGTGCGAAGGGCGAGCAGCGTACCCCTGGAACTAACCTAGCCTAGCACTGTAAGCTCCAGATTCGAAGAAGTCAAAAGCACGGACCTGTCCTCTTGGCGCGTCATCCTGCCTCCAACTTTTCTGTGAGAGAAGCTGCAGGGCCAATGCAAGAGAACTGGGCGCCCACTCGCGGTGAAGCTCCATTTTTCTTCTCTTCCCTCTCTCTTGTCTGTTTCCCAGCTCTCTCCATCAAGCTCTCCCAGCTCCAGCTCCCAAGCTCCAGCTTGCTTGACCCCGTCCGAACTTGAACCCCTTCCCTCTTCCGTCATTCCATGATCGCAACGTGTTATGCTAAACTTCCGTTGCTCTTCTCTTGTTCCTGCCACCCTGCCAGGTCGGCCGTAGTAAATTCACCTCTCACTTTTATTGTCGTATATCCATCCTAGCTCCCTCTTCCCCCTTTGTACCACCTCTTCTCTCTTCCTCTCCCTCGACTGTTCTCTCTTACAGTACGCGCCTGATAATTCTCACCGCCCGTACTTTCCCTTCTCAAAAACTACCTCCCTGTCGCACTTGCTTCGGCCATCTTGAATACTCAGCTTTCAATTTAACTCCTTGGAAACATGCCTCCTCGCAGCAGACGTAGTCGCCAGGAAGAGGCCGACGATGACGAAGAGGAGGAGGAGCTTCAGGCTCTCCCTAGCGACGATGACGAGGAAGAGGAAGAGTAAGTCCTGTCCGCTCCGATCACCTACATCCACACCTACATACATAGCACCATGCGTTCTGGATTGTCGTCGTTTCCATACTGGTGATGTTGCTCTGTCAACGTGTCCGAACTCGAATCTATCTGCGATTTTCGGTCTGCATCTGAGCCTCACGCTGCCTCTCGACGAGTTGAGTCTACAGCATTGAGGTGTCTCAGCCTTCGATGCACGCTACTTGATTCTCGGCTTCCGCCTGCTTACAGCTTGCCCGCTCCCCGTCATTGTCTTGCATACCCGTGTACGAATTTACTAACATTTCACCTTAGATACGAAGACTCTGAGGTAGAAGACGAGGAAGGCGGAGAGGAGGAAGAAGACGAAGAAGAAGACGCTGCTGAAGGCGACGAAAAAGAAGAGCCAAAAGGTAAACCCACACACATACAATACAGCATACGCACTCCTTCACTAGGAGGTCTCGTGCATACTGGCTACATTACACACAATTCTGACATTTCATTCCTAGCTGCCGCCCCTCAAACTAAAAAGCGAAAGGCCGAAGACGTGGATACCTCCAAATCCAAGAAGTCGAAGAAGACAAATGGTGAGGAAGAAGATGATGAGGAAGACGAGGAGGCTGAGAACGAGGCACCCGAGGAGGACGACGATGAGGAAGAAGCAGCAGATGACGCGGATGATAATGAACCTGCTGTTAAGACGAAGGTCATTAAAGGTTCTGAGAGCAAGCAGGCTGCAGAAGAGGAGGTGGATGACGAGGAGTTAGAAGCTGAAGTATAAGCGAAGAGAAGAAAAATGGAGCTTCACCGCGAGTGGGCGCCCAGTTCTCTTGCATTGGCCCTGCAGCTTCTCTCACAGAAAAGTTGGAGGCAGGATGACGCGCCAAGAG
>Ga0115851_100858_pt1 | contig 15112 bp, 11 predicted proteins | sample InSIn2gowninarea_FD_83865 | JGI IMG/M metagenome (GOLD analysis project Ga0115851, IMG submission 83865)
CTCCTTTCTTTTTGGACTTATCAACCTCCATCACAGATCCACACCTCAATTTTCACGATATTCTTACACATAGATTCATAACACACTAAATAAATGAGATAATCTTTCTTTCCAAGTAAACCTTAATATGTGGAGCACTCTTTCTTAATGTCTCCCTTGTTCTTGCAGAAAAAATAAAAAAAATAAAAAAATAAAATAAAATGGCATCCTTATTATCAACTTTAGTAGTTTCCAACTTCTTACACTTTTTCTTACAGCACACACCATTTCCTTTTCCTAAACACCCCTTTCCATGAGTCACTAGATGAGCGTTTTCTGTTTTCTCTTGCTTCAATCTCCCTTTATGTCAAACACACATGGTTAATAGTTCATTAATTGACTATTTATCCTCATGTAAATTATAGGATATATTTAATGTTAGGCTTCTTTTAGTACATTTGACTCAGTCAAGATATTGGTGGTATTATGTCTCCAGGTGTATGAACACCCATGGTTTTTTCCCATGGTATTCATATCCAATGAAGCCTATTTAAAGGATAGAAATATCAAAGGAAACTTGTCTCGGTGGACATTAAGAACAAACAACGGTGTCTTTAGACACCATAATCTCTCTCGGTGCTCTGCAATTCCAACATCTGGTATTAGAGACGAAGGTGTGAGCCCAATGGTAAATAAGTATGTTTAAAAAGAATGAGATTATTCAGCCTAGTAGAGAAATAAGTTGAGAAAGTTGTTGCAAAGAAAAAGGAATAAGGTCGAGAACTTAAAAGTGTTGATGGCAAGAAAAAGTGGAGTACCCAAAGTAGATGTAGTTGAACGAGATTGCAAGAATGGCATACATAATCTTTTCACCCGTGAAATCAAAAACCTAGTTAAGCGTGGGGATCATCGAGTGGCCACCATCAATTTAACTAAATGCTCCAAAGAATTATAAATGGTAACATGATATTATAGTGCTGGTGATGTTCTTGATCAGTGTACTTTGGAATTCCTACATGAAATGGAGAAAATGGGAACTCATGTATCTGAGTTGAGCTAAGTTTTGTCCATCTGTTGAAGGTGGGCACCACAAGTATTCTCTCTCAGTATGAAGTAGATAAATGAGCTAGATGCAGAGTCTATGTTGTGTGGTAAGAGACTTAGTTTATGAGAAGAGCATGTAAAGTAGAGAAGACTTGATGCCTGTGGAATTAGCAGCCAAAACTTGCAAGGTGTTATGATCAAGTACCCATGGAGTAGAAAGAGGTTGAAAGGTATAATGACAGGTGGTCAAGGTGTGTCTCTACAAGGCATGTGAAGGCGCTACACTTGGTTGTGTGAATGGAGGATGCATAGCCTACCGAGATGCTCATGGTCAGAGGGGTAAATTGGAATCTACATATAGATGAGGGTTGGAGTAGCTTGCAGGAATCTATGTGTAAGAATATCGTGAAAATTGAGGTGTGGATCTGTGATGGAGGTTGATAAGTCCAAAAAGAAAGGAGAGTAGTAGAATTTTCAATGATAAAAAAAAATGAAAAAGAAAAAGAAATGAAATGAAATTAAGGTGGTAGTGTTATGTGGCAACTACAGCAACAACAAGGACCTTTAAATCACAAGAAGTACTACATCCAACAATTGAATATGTACAAAGTTTGTGTGCATAAACTTGTAAGTGAGGCTGTGTGGAGAAATTCATGCCTGAATCGAGCTTTGGATCAGCTCAGTAGGCGTTGAGAAAATACTGAGCATTGGAGTGGAGGACACAAATGAGCATTCACGAAGATTATGTGGACCCACTGAAATTGTCTTGAATGGATATGGAAGTGAAGGTATGGATCGAGAAAGAAAAAAAAAACCTACAGGGAGGTAGGATGGATGAAAAGAATGGAGATGGAGTCAGTAGGACTATAATTTATAAAAGAGCTTGTGTGTAATTATGAACATCCTAAGAGTTTTGGTCCAAGTTATGAAACTTGTGATAGGAATATTTACTCCACTAGAAAGATGTAAGACCTTATGATGAGGAAGAGATATTCTGCAAGAGCGCGCATAGTTGTAAGGCCTTAAGATCTTGCTAAAACATACATGTAGTGCAAATGGTGCATGGAGTTATCAAGCAATGGAATGGACCACTTAGAGAGGTAACATGGTGGTAGGTGTATTGGTATCCTAACTTGAGCGGGGGAATGTGAGATATCAAGTGAGATGGTTGGTGAACCATGTATGTGAAAATGTATCCTAGATAACTAGTGGATTTATCGGTGATCTACCCATTTAATAAGGTATCCTAGATAACTGGTGGATATAGCGGCGAGTTACCCATTTAATCTAGTAGATGGGAACATTTTTTATATGGACTACAATAAAAATGAATGGGACCAAGTCAATCTCCCAAAGTTATGTTTCAGGGGTAGATTGTTAAGGTTGTTCTAGTAAACTTGACTCGGTTAAGTCACTGGTTGTTTTCAACTCCAGGTATACGAGTATCCATGGAATTTTCTGATGCTATTCATCTCTAATGAAGCCTATTTAAAGGCTAGAAATATCATTCTTAAATTGTCTCGGTGGTCACTGAGAACATAAAAATGGTGTCCTTAGACACCACCATCTCTCTCGTTGCTCTGTGATCCCAACATTTAATGGCCCATATTTTTATGCACGAGTGGATTGTGAATTGGACAAGGAAAGACTCTAAGAATGTGACCTCTAATTCTTTTATCTAAGTGGTTATATCTCTCATTTCCATAATGCATTCATATACTCCATTATTACCGATGAGTTTCATTGATGATAGTTTGTTCATTAGGGTACTATCTAGTGCCTTTTTAGAAATCACATACCATATTTCAATAATATTAATGAATTCCTTTGCCTTAGAGAATTCTAGAATACAACCTATAATACCCTTCAACATGGTTCTTGATCAACATTAGACCTATACCATTATATCCCTCCCATTATTCATATAAGGCCCTCTCTACTAGTGTGCTAGACTCTATCGAGACGGATGGTATATTCTCATGGAACACCAAATCTAAGTGCATGCACCCTAAAGTAAGGAAAAGTTTCTCCTTAGACTCGTCTAAATTATAACCAATTAAGATTGGAACAGAAGATGATGCATTAGACATCATTATGGATGGAATAGCTACAAAATTAAAAAAAAAAAAAAAATGTTATTATTCATATACAACCATAATTTAGATTATTAACCTATGTTAATATTACTAAAAGCAAAAAATGCATCATCATAATCCTCCTTTGGGTTGAGACTACAATACATAGGCTAATTTGCTTTCTCAGTAACTTTCAAATTCTACCCCATATATATATATATATATATATATATATATATATATATATATATATATATATATATATATATATATATATATATATATATATATTATAAATATATATATATATATTGGTTCATTTGATATTATCGTTTTTGAGATACTTACTTTTCACCATATCTCATGATTAAATAACCCAAATCATGGTAAACTATGTTCATATGCATATATTTAAATTCATATTGGTAGTCATATATATATCATAATAATTAAATACATTCTTTCTCTCTATCAAACCACTGGTATCTTAACATAATTTATATGGGCTTACATTTTCTAAAAGGTCAAGATTTTAGAGAAAGCTAATGAAAATATTTTTCTGTTATAATATATCTCAAAATTAAATACCATCTTAGAGAGAAAAATTAATTTGGAGAAAGAAGAACTAAAATATTCAAATCAAACTCCAGTAATACCAAATGTAACCTTCAAATTTAATGTGGAATAAAATGGAACTTACCTTTGGCTATGGTGATTATCTTTGATGTGAGAAACCTTTTGAATCCAATAAAGAGATATTTTGATCTATGAAAACCATAATGTTCCGTATGATGGAATCATAAACAATTTTTTCTTTAACTGAATTTAACTTATGATTACTTCCCTCAAAAAATACTTCACCTCACCATTTAAGCAATGATAAGAAACATTTCTAACATAATCTACATCCTATTTCTCCTTACTAATTTTTATTCTTATTCAACTTTATCAAAAACAATGATTCAAATATTTGACATTGTGAATGTAAAATAACTCTATGTCTAACCAATCATTCCCTCTCCATAAAATGAAGATAATGTAAAAGAAATCTTAACCTACAAATATTTGTTTTCAAAAACGCACATTTCTTACAGTAATTACTCTCCATAACAACTTTAATTTTTTGTGGAAGCACGGAGCTTTGGAGTTCTTCACTAATGCCCATTGTCAATATTTCCAACTTAGTTTAGAAGGCAGTGATTACAACTTAGTAGTTTTTATGCTTTTCATATTAGATATATAACACACAGGTACGAGTAGGACTTGCATTGTGTAATGCTAAGAATAGCTCAGTGTCAGTAATCCATCTCCAAAGTTAAAAAATACAACACAAATTTCTTATAGGAATTGGCAACTGATATGCTTTACATAAATCAACTTTGTATGTAATCCCTGATGGGGTAACTTGTCCGCAGCAAAATCATAAATATGTTATTTGTCAACCTTTCATTTGAGAAAGTGAATCTTTACTCTATTAATTTTCTTTACTAAGGTAAAATCAATCCTTTAGTCATATAAATTGATAAGTACTTTTTCCTGTGGCTCTGAAACAATAAATCCAAAGTAAATGGTGACACTTAAGATGAAAAATATAATACAATGTAATGCATTTGACTCCATTAATCACAACAATCACATTACAATCTCCTGTCGATGATTTGGAGCACATGTTGTTAATTTCTCACCATGTGGCTGGTCCAAATGAGTTATATGTTATTTCTTCTCCATGTCGTTTTTTTCCTGGTGTGTAGATCAGTTCTAGTATTGTTGTAATCAACTTTTAGGCTGTGTAATTCTATGTCTGGGAATTTTTTCCTTTCAACAACTGGATTGAAGTATTATCCCATCCTGCATTAGTGTCGTTAAACTGGACACGAACCTCCACCGGAAGACATGTAGTTTTTACACTGAGATGGTCCCAATGGAGGTACGGGACCCCTTGGCAGCGATTCAAGCAACCCATTCTTCATCTCAATATTATTATTATTATTTTTCGCTTGTTCTCCTTCAAATATGAATTTGAGTTTCAGTGGCCTGCAAGCCGAATCTTCACTAACCATCGTGACCACCATAATCATAGCAACCAATACTACCACTCGTGCTACCATTCTCATTTTCGTCTCTCTTTCAACCTATACAATCCTTCTCTTCTTGTTGGAGGTACTACACACCTACATGTGGACACTTAGTTAGAGCATGGGACTACATGCAAGATTCCTTCTGCATGATTTACTCGTTGATTTACTCCTTCTTTAACTCCCCAACTGGCTAGTTCTTCTCAATGATTTACTCTGTGACTTGCTCCTTCTTTAACTCTGCAACTGGCTAGTTCTTCTGCATGATTTACTCCCTGATTTTCTCCTCCTTTCACTCCGCAACTAGATAGTTCTCTCTGGAACTTGTTGTAGTGTTGATTCCTCTCGTTGATCACCACTATGGTGCATTACCTTGGTATCTTCACCTGGTAGTAATGCTATATCATGAGCATTGTAACCTATTTTCTAATGAATCATTCTTTTGTTCTTTCGATTTTCTTTTAGTGTTTTTTCTCTGCAAAGCTGTGTGTTCAACCTTTACTAGCTAGATTCATCTGTGCAGGTTTTCTAAAACATTTACATGGTATCAGAGCCCATAGGTTGCTAGATAAAAGGTGCACTAGTACTTTATTTTGAAGGTATTACAGCTTGGAGATCAAAGACTGACAGAAAAATGGAGTTTCCCAAAGCATCGATCCTAACACTGTATAACTATCACGAATGGAAGGACCAAATGGCTTGATACCTTCATCAAAAAGGGTTGTACAAGATTACCATGGCTGTAGAAATGGAACCCACCTCAGCCATAGAGAAATCCAAGTACCTCAACCACATGGATGAGGCCGATGGATTCATATGCATGTGCATCTCCCCAGAGTTGCAGTTTCATCTATCTATCTACAACACTCCCAATGAGATTTGGAAAAATGTTTGAAGAACTCTACAGGAAACAGGATGAGATGAAAGGACATCTGCTTATAGTGGAGCTTCTATCATTAGATCCACGAAACTATGACAAAATTCAAGACTTCTTCACCAAATATAATGATCTATTGCTGTAACTCAAGGGTTGTGGAATTGACAAATCCAAGGAGGAGACTCGCCAAGTTCTCTCTATTATTTCAAAGCTCGGACCAGAATACTCCGACTTTGTGTCTACATTTCGTTCAATAAGGCTCGCAACAGGTAAATCCTACACTATGTCTTCTCTCAAAGAGTTCATGGAGTCCCTTACTTTTGAGCAAGATAAACTCATTGGCATGGGGAAATCAAACCTCCAGAAGCACATGCACTTGCTTTGCATGACGTCAGCCATAATAAAAATCATAGATTTGATTCAAATCAGAAAAATTAGTAGCAAAAAGACAACGTAAAATCACATTATCCAAAGAAGGAAGGGTACACCAAGCCCTTCAATGACTCCTCCGGCTCTAGAAATGAGAAAGGGAAGAAAGGAGACAAATGCACCTACTGTCATTGAGGATTACATCTAGAATCCTCCTGCATGAAGAAAAAAATTGACCAAATGGCAAAAATACTTCAGAAGCACAAACTTGGGGACCACATCCCTCAGGGCGCCAAGAAGAAAACTGAGGATCCACCACATGGGAAAGGTAAAAATTTTCATGCTTTAGTTGCAATTAATTCTTCCCCTGATGCATGGATTATAGATTCTGGTGCATCACATCATATGGCTGTTGCAAAGGAAGTCTATTTATCTTTGGATGCATGCAAAGGACCTCCCATCCTCATGGGATATGACTCACCTATTGAGGTCACCAGAAAAGGTAGAGTGGAACTTTTACACGGAAGCTTTGAAGATGTGCTTCATGTTCCAAAACTTTCAGTAAACCTGCTTTCAGTTTATCAAATCACTCATTTTGGCACTGGAAAGAGAGTGGAATTCACTCCAGATGCAGTGAACATATATAACCTACATAGTAGCTCCAAAATTGCAACCGGTGAGGTAAACAATGGAGCGAGGCTATATACATTTTCTGAATTTATTGAATTTGAATCCTCCTTATTGCTTACACATGCTAATGATAGTAGTAGTCTTTGGCACAAGAGGTTTGGTCACTTAAATTAAAGCTATATGCAGCAGCTAAGCAAGTATGAGATGGTGGAAGGCTTGCCAAATATCAGTTTCTCCAAAGGAGTTTGTGAAGGGTGTGTCCTTAGCAAATATCTTAGAGAAAAGTTTGACACTCGCAAGACTCACAGAGCATCCTCTCCTCTAGATCTGATCCATGGTGATCTCATGGGGCCTTTTACTCATCCTTTCATCAATAAAGCAAGTTATGTGCTTACATTTATTGATGATTTCTCACGGTATACTTGGGTGTATCTTCTCAGGGACAGATCTAAAGTTTTTGCACATTTTGAAGATTTCAAAGCACTAGTTGAGACACAGTGAGAGAGAAATATCAAAGCCCTCCATACAAACAATGGGTGGGAATATGTTGGCATAACACTTCAAAACCTTTGCCTTGAGTCCAACACACAGTTCCATACACTGCGCAGCATAATAGAATTGTTGAGAGAAAGAACTGATCTCTAAAAGAAATGGTTTCCTCCATGTTGCATGCTAAGTCATTGCCTCATAAGCTATGGGCTGAAGCACTTAATTATGCTAACTATATCCAGAACATATCTCCTCATAGGTTTGTCAAAGATCAGACCCCCCCTTGAGGCTTGAAGTGGAACTAAACCAGAGGTCACCCACTTCCGTGTTTTCGGCTCCCGAGCATGCGCGAGGATCCCCTCTGAAAAGAGTAAAGCTCTTGATCCACAAAGCATTGAGTGCATCTGTTGGAAAAAATATTGAGAGGGGGAGTGAATAAGTATTATCACATCAATAAAAAAATTTCATTTCCATATTCAGATTCATATATGCTACTTCCACAAATTCTTACGATTCAGTTAGTTGATCCTTAATCAGTGCATTAGAACATTATCAACCATATTAATAGTAAACAGGTGCAGCAAAATACAACATATCATCACACATAAGCCACACACATGAACACCATGATATAAGGTGGAAACCGAATGTGGGAGAAAACCACCTACTGCAAGTCATCTCAATCTTCTTCTTAATAAGAAAATCCTTTTACAATATTTCTGTATTGGTGCAATCTTATACCAGTATGCAGGCTTCTACCTACAGAGAGCTACAACCCCCATAAAGGATAATTTTAGGGGCGAATGTTCGCCCTTTGGCGAAATTAAGGGGTTTTAAATTTTTAGTGGGCGAATATTTTGTATCATAGTACATTTTTACAAATCACCTCAAATAGCCCACCTTATTTTAAGGGAGAGGGTAAAAAAGGTAAATTTAGCCCTTGAAATTAGGACTTATAACCTTCCATTCGCCCATTTTCAACAATAGGTTTTATTTAAGTGAATCCATTCGCCCGTTTTCAAGAATAGGTTTTATTTAAGTGAATCCTATGGGCCAAGTACCATATTTATAAAAGAGGTATGGTAAATTAATAAAAATATAAATAAATGAGAGGTATGGTAAATAAATAAAACATTTTTTATATTTCCTCCATAAGTCACCTTATATACATGTAAGGGTGTAAACAAATAAAAATATAAGTAAAGTGGAGGTATGGTAAATAGATAAAACGTCTTTTTATACTTACTCAAAAGGTATGGTAAATAAATAAAAATATAAATAAACTAGACGTATCGTAAATAAATAAAACCTCTTTTTATATTTAGTCCATAACCCTCGTTCTATTTATGAAGGCTCAAGAAAGAGGTTTTATTTAATTGAATCCTATGGGCCAAATACCATATTTGTAAAAGAGGTATGGTAAATTAATAAAAATATAAATAAATGAGAGGTATGGTAAACAAATAAAACATTTTTTTATATTTACTCCATAAGTCACTTTATATTTACGAACACTCAAAAAATGTGTTATATTTAGGTGAAACCTATGGGTAAAATACTATGGGACAAATACCATGGACTAGATTGTTATTAATGCCATGCAAAAAAACATTATTAACCCTAATATTAGTATTAATAAAAATAAAAATGGCACATGGTATTGACCCATGGTATTCAACAAAATGGCACATGGTATTGACCCATGGTATTCATCTGGAATGTAGCCTACTTAAATGTGGGAATTAAACTAGCATAGATCCATCTTTACTCTGGATCTACTAACCCCCGAGAGGTATCAAATATCATGATATGCAAACTAACATAGAGTGAAAAAAATATTTGATCTGTTCAAGAGTAAAAATGGATGTTGTAATTTAATGTATGTTAAACATTTTAGCTTGGTTAAAATAAAAACCAACTATTAATTTTATTAATTTTTATAAATTACTAATAGTAATTTTTAAGCTCCAGGTTTATGATAACCCATGGTAATACCATGGTATTCATGTGAGCATAAACTATTTAAAGGGAAATTCTATCATCTTAGATCCATCTTAATTCTGGGTCTACCAAGTGCTCAGAGGGATAAATAGATTTCATCCCCCCTAAGAGTGGTAGATGTGGAGTTAAGATGGATATAGGTTGGTTTTTATGATAATGAAGATATTAAATAGACTTAGGAAATTATATTGTAAAAACATCTAAAGGTGAATGGTTAAAGCATAGACATTGGACAAGTATATTTGTATACTTCTGTTTTAAACTGAAACAAATCTAGAGCTAAAAGGGATGGATTGATTGCACTAGTCATCCTTCTATAACTTTCCAACATATGTTGGAGTAAAATGATTGTAATTTGGGTAATTTTTCTAATTACAAACATGAACATACAACATATGCTGGAGTAAATAGATTGTAATTTGGATAATTTTTCTAATTGCAAACATGAACATACTTGTGTATTCAAAGTGGTTATGAGGTCCCTAGAAGTGATGAATTTGAATTTTTCTTGGTTTTATATATAGTATTAGGATTTTTCTCATGCTTTCTGTGAATGGCACTAGTGAATTTTATCCTACACCTATTAGGTTATCGATATATAATTTCGGTAATTTTGATTTCAAAAGATACTTTAAAGAAATGCAATGATTTCATTTGTGTATTCAATAAACACAAGATTTTATAATTGAGTAAAATATTCGCCATGCCTGGGGAGAGATTCGCCAAAAAATTATATATACATATCATATTATTGATAAAATCACCTTCCATTTTTCCTATATACCATGGAGATTCGCCCATTTATTAAACCTGTAAATTTGGGGGGGTTCTTAAAATTTTCCCTACTCCTGGATGCTATGTGGGATGTTAGAGCTGCAAGATCAACATGAGGAATGAGCTCTGCCGTGTCTAGTTCATAAGTTTTGATAAGATCAAGGTTATGATGTGCATGTCATAAATCTAGGAAAAGGAGACACTTGGCGAGATGTTTCTAAAACGATCTTTTCATGTAAACTCCAGTTGCTAAAAATAGGACCCCCAAATCTAGGGATACCTTTTTCATGTTACCTTTTGCTATTTTGGGAAAAGAAACCCATGAATGCAAATCAGTTTTTCTTGGTCTTTGAGGGAACCACTCAACCCTAAATGCACATGCATCGGTATGTGAGCCTGGGATGAAAATTTGTGTAGTTTCGTGGCTAAGAAAAGCTGGCTACCTGACAGGCATTGTGTGATTTCTGGGCTAAGAAAGTCACTACCTCCCAAAATTACACAATTTCTTGGCCTAGGCCCAATGCTAGGTGAGATTATGAAATTTTCTGAAGGAGGATTACTTGACTATTCTATGCAATTTTAGAGCCCAACAGGCTGCCTAATTTGTGCAATTTATGGAGGGAAGGTTGGTTCCCCTCTAGAAATGCGTAATTTTATCGGGGAGTGTATCAAGTCGAAAATAGTATAAGTCTAGAGTGTTGACCTGCGGGAGGGAGACAAACAACCTGACATGCATAGGTCAACATGCCACTGAAACTCAGCTAAATCCTATGTACTCAACAATGAAAGAAATTCTTCTAAGGATGGTTGGTAGGGAGGCTAAAAAATGAAGCTAAGGCAACATTTTGGACGGTGAAAAGAAAGTCTAACACCTCCAGAAGTATTTTTCAGTTCTCTGTTCGTCTTGGTTTCCACACTTGCTTGATTGTAAGATGTAGCTTCTGCAAAGCTCTTGGTTGGTCATCACACATTCTAAGCCAAGCCAACCCAATTACTTCAATTGGGATGAGGGGTATATTGGTGCACAAGCCATTTGCTAGTCAGAGATTAAGTTTTCGTCTCTAGTGTTGCTCCACTGCCAACAAGCCTAGACAGTACCCCAGCGGAGTCAGGCGGGCACACAAATATTGCTTCACTGCCAGTGGGCCTGGCCAACACCCCGCAGAGTTACTTGCATCAACTGTCTGCGCAAGAAGCCTTTCTCCTTTTTCACCTTATTGATTTTCATTTTTTTGAAATTTTTTCACATTTTCTTTTTTTTTTCATTTTTCATTTTCATAACTGTTGTTGGTACTATTTTATTGCCATTATTTTCTTCTAAAAATCCATCATTTATCTATCATTTTCTCGCATAAACCCCTCATAGTCCATTGAAATTGATTAATGAAGCATTATAATTGTTATTTTATATTAAATTTAATTTGTGGACTTTTATGTTAAAAATTGGAAAATTTCAACAAAATTACGGGATGTCATGACTTCTTGTAATTGGATTATGGTGTGACACATGGCATGGTAGGAAAATTGGAACAAAGGATAAGGACGTGATCTAGGATGTACATACATGGTGGAAAATCTATTTAGCATCTCGTTTTGTTTTAGAAATCAGTTAGGATTAGAAAAAAAATGAACCTAGCCTTTTTTATTGTAAAATAAGAAACATCTGAAGCAATAATGCATGTACGTTTGGATGAAAATTGTAATAACTAGGAGGAATGCTAGTGAAGAAGAGATTAGACAAGAGCAGACTTAAGACTGCATATTCCAGAACTCTATTTTGCATTTAATCGATTCTCAGAACTTAATCATAGGCAATGTTTCATCAATTATGGTGTTTATGTGTTAATTTTTTTTTATCATTTGAAGTTTTTTTAAGTGTGCCATCAACGCGTGGATGGGCCCTACATGAAGATTAGTATACTTTCATTTATGTTTCATAGAATCTAGTCTTCAGATCTGAATAGTGCTTTATTTCATTTCATCACTTGTGAGTTTATCAATTCAACTAGAAGTTCTTACGATTGTTATTGAATGATTCATAATGGTATCTTGCAAATTCAATTGCGAAATTATTGAATCAGACTCTGTAAAAGGTTTAATTGAACGTTGAATTTCAATATATTTCTATGGACTCTGTTTTCATGAATTTGATTTTTAGTATGCGTAGTGTGTTATCTGGGACAAAGTTTTTGTGAATGATATCCTTGTAAGAGGATTGAAAACTCAGACTAGTAACACTTTGTTTTCTTAGAACAGTTGATTAAATTAGGTGATATAAGTGTTTGAATTGTGAAAGAAAACATATCTCAATCTCTTGTAAAAGGGTGATGTAGCTTGTCACAATAGACACTTATTTAGATAGATGAGATCCTTTTAGGTCTATAAAATTTAGACACGTGCCTCTAATTTTACCTACCTTGGTTGACATTAAATTTAGTCTAACCTAGCACCCTGGATTGGTCACTACATTTTGGCGCCGTTGTCGGGGAGGCGCAACTAGAGGATTTCTAAAAAAAAAAAAACATAAACAAAAACATAGATTTAATTTTAATTCATCATTTTAGAAGTCATGTTTACTTATGTCTAGATCTAGAGATGATAAAGGTAGATTCATAAAAATCCCCCATCCAAAAACTAATTCACCACTAGGAGCAGACCCTTTAGGAAAAGTTGAACACACAACACCAGCTGGGAAAGTCACCATACAAAAATTAGAGGATAAACTGAAATCAGGGCAAGGACTCACACTCATTGAGAGGCAAATTCTTTTGGCACACGAATCGCAGAAGAAACATCTCCCTGAATCCTCTATAAAAAGAGAAATTAGCAAAATAACTCAACAATCTCTCCTTGAACCTATTGATTTTGAAAAATCTCAAGAAGGAGAAAAATCACTAGAATAACTTCTCTTTGAAACAAGTGACACTGAATAAGAAATTAAATCAACAGAGGAACCTATCAAAATGGCTGAGGAAGGAGATGGATCAGCAAGAGGACCACAAAATCAAGGTCGAAGAGTGGAGGAAGAGTCAACCTTTAAATTTTCTATTCAAGAACTAGGAGAAAATTATGATGAGGAAATAAAAATGAAAAACATACCTCCATCTGTGTTACCAAACTTTTATGGCATGGCTTCAGAAGATCTAGATTCATTCTTGTTTGAATTTGACATAGTATGTCGAACATATGGTTACACAGATGATTCCCATAGGCTTAGACTCTTCCCAGCAACATTAAAAGCATCAGCATTAAGATGGTTCATGGGACTTGGTGAACATGCAATAACTGATTGGGATGGCATGAGAAGAATATTCCTAAAGAAATACCAACCTTATTGTAGATCGCAAGATTCTAAAAATGATATCTTTAGAATGAATCAACAAGAGGATGAAAGTTTAGAGGAGTATTTGGAACGATTTGTTTACAATTTACAAAAATCAAAACATAGAACCATGTCTCTTGATCTGATTCGAACAATATTTTTGAAGGGCATTTGAGAGGAATACTTAGATGATCTTAATTTGATGGGCAAAGGTGATATTTGCACTTTACCTTTCAAAGAAATTGTTGATTTATGTGAAAAGTACTCAAGGAGCAAAGCCAGATATGGAAAAAGAGCTCTATCATCTAAAGCCACAAAATCTGCTTCATCAAGTGTCATAAGAGCTGAAACAGGAAACTTGTTAGAAGAATTCAAAACAGATCTATTAAGTACCTTAGGAACTCAAATTGACACTCTGAAACAAAGAAAAGACAAGAAGAGGAAGATCAATTAATGGCTATATTTTGTCCAAAATGCCGGAAGAAACATGCTCTAAAAGACTGCCCATTAGAAAACATTCAAGTTTGTGCCTTTTGTACTGAAAATCATGATATATTTCATTGCTCTAAAGTCAATATTTTTCATAATTGTAATGTGGAAGCTAACACAGATATGGAGAATGTGTATTTCATGGGCGCTAAGAGACCGTGGCAACCAAGACCTCCACCTCCAGGTATGTTTCCAAACCAAAATTTGCAATTTCTTGCACAAGATCAGATGTATGCTCAAAATTCTTGGAATGTACCCATGTCATGGCAACACCAAAATTACCCACAACAAGAATGGAGACCATTTCAGCAGTACTCTCAACAATATCAACCATATCCTCAACCATACCAATAGTATTCTCAGCCATATCAACAGTATCATCAGCCACATTCACAATATCCTCAAATATATCAATAATATCCTCAATAGCAAGTTGATTATCAACCCCAACACACTCAACAAGCATTTCCTGCTCCTCCACCAACAAATCCACCTCAATTACAACTTCCATCTAACCAACAACCTCCTAGAACCACTCAGATTCCTACTCAACCTGTACCAAATCCAAATAATAGAGCAGAGAGACCAACTTATAGTGTAGATGAGGGACCATCATATCCCATATTACCTTTACAAAATATCAATTTGAGGTCTAGTAAGGTACTTCAAAAACAACCTTCAATAGTTGAAAAGCAAGAAGAAAACAAAGAAAATGAAAATGAAACTCCAACTCAAAGGAAACAAAATGATGACATTAAAAATAAACAAATGCAACCGTTGCATCCACCACCTTTTCCAAAAAGATTGGTCCAAACAAAACTTCCCATATCTCTACCACAGTTTGATGTTTTAGATGAGCTAAAGAATGTCTATATAAAAATGGAAGGTGATTTTATCAATAATATGATATGTATATATAATTTTTTGGCGAATCTCTCCCCAGGCATGGCGAATATTTTACTCAATTATAAAATCTTGTGTTTATTGA
>Ga0115851_100859_pt1 | contig 15093 bp, 11 predicted proteins | sample InSIn2gowninarea_FD_83865 | JGI IMG/M metagenome (GOLD analysis project Ga0115851, IMG submission 83865)
GTTAAAAACTACCTCCATAAAATATAATGAGATGGCTTATGACTACCCCTTAATAAAAATAAAAAACTAAAAAAGGTATGCATGAGGAACCTATGCAGGAACTTAAGAATATTCTATCATTTCAAGTTTTTTGAGTTTATCAAATGAGGGATTATAGGAGAGAAAGGGGCATTTTGTACAGGCGAGACAAGAGGAGACAAGGTGAGATGAGGTGCAAGATAAACATGTATTCTTTCAGTCAGTGACCTTCTATTTTTTTGTATTTTGTGACCTTATATTCATTTTTATTTTGAATATATGTGTGTGTGTGTGTGTGTGTGTATTTTTCTACATTTTTTAGAAATCTCATTTTGTATGTATCCTATAATTAGTGCAGACTATGAAACTATATTTTTGTAATGCATCTTGTCAAATAAATCCTAGGTATTTTTTATTCTTACACATTTTTTATGTGTCTATGTGTTTTTTTAGAAAACCCATTTTGTGTATATCTTGCAATCATTGCATACTATGAAATTATGTTTGCATCATGCGTCTTATCAAATAATTCTTGAGTCTTGTGTATTCTTTTATATTTTTCATAAATGTCTATCAAGATACTTGCAATAAAAAAATTTTATTTACAAGAACTAAGTAAACATTGATGGGGTATGTTTGTAGTGGATTTCAAATCTTCCTAAAGATAGCCTTAATGAATCACAAAATTAAATTTACAGGCACCAAGTATATGCATCCATATACCCAATTCAAGGTTTATGGGTATTTTGGTAGTGAAGTTCATAAATCTCCCTCAAGATAGTCTTCAAAAATCATAATATTTAATTTACACACTAGACTAAAAAAGGCCTTTAGCGATGGCCAAATTAAGGTGGCTTTTATCGGGCAATCAAAAGATGCCACTATATGACCTTTTGGTGGCAATTTTTCTAGGGTGGTTTTAAGCCTCCACCATAAATCAAAAGATGGCAGGAAAAAGTCATCTCTCCATCTCATCGAAACTAAATTTAAAAAAAAAAAGTTCATGTGGGAGCTTTACATGGGCTATTTCATTTTTGACAGGGTAGATCGGGCTATTATAGTAGCATTTGATCGAGAAGAGGAGAGGAGGTGAGGAAGAGAAGGATAATAGGCTTGGCAAAAGAGGCAAGGTGGGCACATTCTTTCATATTTTGCATACATCTCTTAGGGACTTTTTTTGAAAACTTATTTTGTATGTTACAGACCATGAAATTGAATTTGCATCATGAATCTTATCAAACAATCCTCATGCTAGTGCATCCTCCCACATTTTGCTTACATGTATTAAGGATTTTTTTCGAAAACCCTTTTTACATCTTGTTAAACATTTCTCAGGACTTATGTATTCTTCCACATTTTGTGTACATTTCTATCAGGACATTCAAAACCCAAACATTCAAATTACATCCATACACCCAATTAAGGTTTAATGAGTATTTTGGCAATGAAGTTCAATATTCCCTCGATAGTCTTAGGGATTTTATTGGAAAATCCATTTTATACATATCGTGCAATCATTGCAGACCATGAAAATTTTTTGCATCATGCATCTTATCAAACAATTATCAAGCCTTGTTTATTCTTCCATATTTTGCCTACATGTCTATCAGGGCATTCAAAACCCAAACATTATAACTACAAACACCATGTAGACACTTCCACACATCCAATTCAGGTTTTATGAGTATTTTAACAATAAAGTTAAATGGTCCCTCAATAGCCTTAGGGATTTTCTCTAAAAACCCATTTTGTGCATATCATGAAATCATTATAGACCATGAAATTATGTTTGTATTATGCATCTTATCAAATAATTCTTGGGCCTTATGTATTCCTCCATATTTTATGTACATTTCTATTAGGGAATTCAAAACCTAAAAATTCAAATTACAAGCACCATGTAGACATATCCATACAACCAATTCAAGTTTTATGAGTATTTAGCAATGAAGTTCAGTGATCCATCGATATTCTTAGGGTTTTTCTCTAAAAAATGATTTTTTCACATCATGCAATCATTACATACCATGAAACTATGTTTGCATCATGCATCTTGTCAAATAATTCTTGGGCCTTATGTATTCTTCCATATTTTACGTACATGTCTATCATGGCATTAAAACCTAAACATTCAAATTACAAGCACCATGTATACACTTCCATACATCCAATTTAGGTTTTATGAGTATTTTAGCAGTGAAGTTCAATGGCCCCTCAATATTCTTAGGTATTTTCTACAAAAATATATTTTTTGTATATCATACAATTATTGTAGACTATAACACTATGTATGTAGACTATTTTGTGTGTATCATGCAATCATCGCAAACCATGAAAGTGTATTTTCATCTTGTCAAATATTTTACATACATGTATTAGGGCCTTTTTTAAACCCTATTTTTCCTCTTCTCAAATAATTCCTTAGCAGTGGGAACTTGGGAACCACATGTTTTTTCTATATTTGTATTATAACTAAAATAGTAATTAGTTAAGGTTATTTAATATATATAATTTAATTAAATAATAATGAAATAGAAGTAAATAAAAGATGATCAATTGAACTTAACCTATCAAATCTAAATTTTAAATGACTTGCATACCTCTATTCTTACCCATAATCGCAAATCAGATGTCTAATTTGCTAGAGATAGGATAACAATGAACTACTCCTGAAAGCAAAACCCTCAAATCCATCGTGAATTAGGAGGCTTTGCTGGGTTACTTCCACATAAGGACCCTCGATCTTTTGTGGTCATTGAGATTCTTGCTCAAGGATTAGGTTCTAAATATTGATATAGCAAAATACTAGCTTAGGAATGTGAGTAAGCTTTGAGTATAAAAAATCCAGATATGATAAGTGGCATTGAGAAACATCGATCAATAATGAAACAAGTATATTAACACCTATCAAGGATTCAAGATCTTATCATGATTTATCATGCATAAGCCTTCCACCTTTATAGATAGTAGATGTATTCTATAAATTATGCAAATTATAAATATACACAATAAATAAATAGATATACAATATAAAAAGAATAGATATATACACTATATCAGATACATCAAATATACATGAAACACATGAACTTGATATGAAGTGTATGTACAATCCTAAAAAGTAAATAGAAATGAATCTTCAAAGGATATGGGTTGGATTCATGGTGAATTCGCAATGGATCTTTGTGTACATTAATCAAAAGCTCCACCACCAAACTATGGAACCCTCTATCTAGAAGATGCACATCATTAACAATGTGGAATAAGTAGAATTATGATATGCACCAAAGATAGAAAGTTTCAGATCTCAAAGTATAACAATTTCTCATAATAGGTGGCGTCAAGAGATATTGTTGCTTGGTGAAGATTGCAGTAGATAACCACCTAACATAGATCTTATTATATCAAAGATTTTTTATTTGTAGAGGTCAACCTATTCCACTCGCATATATAGCTTGCAAGAACATATAAAGGAGTGAAGGCTGACCTCTAGAAATAATATAATCATTGTTATATTCAAGATACTTTAAAATATGAACCATGATAAAGGATATAGCATTTAATATAACACATGGCATAGAATTGTAATATAAACTTTATTTTGATATTTATCATATTGCAATAAGTCATTTAGGAAGTCTAAATATGATTTATTAAATAAATAATAAATCATTTTAGGCATCTACATTTTGCCCCTCTTTGGATATGAAATGAAAAGCATTGAAATTGCATAAGACAAAGAAGTTTAGAGAAGGGAAGAAAGTTTTCAATAGTGAAGTGGACTTCCCTTTTTTGATCGACATGTTGAGTATGATATGTCTTCTTCCCCATTTTGGTCTTGTATTTCCCCTTGCTCTAGCTTCTTCGAGGAATCAAGCCAAAATCGGCGTCCCTATATGAGGAGAGCACCTCTATTCAGGTCCTACTATCCTGAATAATACCTTTTTGAGAAAAATCCAACATAAACATAGATCACATCCCCTTAAAGAATAACCAATTGAAATAGCAAGCATGAAATAAATATGATATCCATTATATCACTATTGTCATTGCGACTCATAGTTATATTTAACCTTGACATTTAGACTATTGTTGTTGCAACTCATAGTCTATGAAGATCAAAATAATCATGTCCTTTGATGCCCCAAGCTTGTAATAACCATGATTATGAAGCTGATGAGGTACTTTGATGCCCCAAGCTTGGAATAACTTGCAGCCATCCAAGTAATATGCCTAATCAATATCTATGGGCACATAGAACATCAAAAATCTATTTGAAAGCAACATGACCAATGGTCAATCACCCATGAGGGGTTCCCTTTTATCTTTTGTAGATATTTCAATGCTATAAGAAACATAGATGAAATACATGGAGGCATTAGGAAATTAAATCAATTTTTTTACCCCTTCAACTCCCCTATTGAATATATTTAGCTCTAGAAACCGTTTTTCTCAAAAGGTTGGTTCTGTTGATATGTGTTTTGGTACACCTAGGGTTTTATCCTAAATAAATTAAATACACATAACTATTTAAGTATAACTTATCTAAGCTACTTAACTCAAATAAACATATATGAATAAGGGAATATAACAAAAATATTCTTTTTGATATCTACGGATGCTGGTCTTCCTTTTCTTTATGATGTTTACTGAGATGCCTAATATCCCATTTAATGATCCTTTGACTAACAGTATATGTGCCAACCTCGTTTTCTTTGTACAATTGCATGATATCATTTTCTTCTTCATCTTCCTCACTATCTTCATCATTGTCCTCATGGATTTCAATATTTTTGTATGGAACTATGGTATCTCCAACTTGTGCAATCATGTTTGGATTTTATTCCATTACTTCAATAATATATTCCTATCCATCATGGTTAAATTTAATCAATCTATGCAATGTATATGGTATGCACCTCATTGGATGTATCCATGGTCTCCAAAGGAGGATGTCCTAAGGAAGCTTCTTTTCAAGTATGTATGTCATAACTTCCACTATCTTTGGTCCCAATTAAATAGGCAACATGATATGTCCAACACATGCTTTGCTATCACTATCATAACCTATGATCTTATACTTATTTTACACAAATTTTGGCATCAATTTATCACCAAACTTCTTAAGGAAGTCAATAGAGAAAATATTAAAACCTACACCATCATCTATAAATGCATGCTTGATTATTTTACCTAATATCTTTATGCATATATGGATTGATAAGCATTTATCAATGATATCATCATTATTAGGGAAATTTTTAGGGGGAAATTGACCAATCAAGGCTATAATTCTAGATTTTCACTTTTTGATTTGGCTAGTATAGCGCATGGTGGGTCCCACCTTAGAGCCAAAATTTTATAAAAAAAATTTATATACTTGACCCATGTAGCTGACCTTTCAATACGATTCCAAATATATTAGCCCTTTTTCCTAAACATAATTTAGCTCATTATCTTTGAAATTATAAAATAAAAATAAAAATCTCACCTAAATAGCCACTTATAAATTAACATATATATACATACCAAACTCCTCCATCTGAATGATACCATGCCATTGAACCATAATATTGGAATTATATTTCCTCTGTATTCAATTCGGAAGCATTTTCTCTGCAACTGATTCAGAAGCATTTCCTACGCTACCAAGTCAAAAGCATTTCCTTTGTTGCCTAGTCATAAGCATATTCTATGTAGCCAGGTCGAGAACATTTCCTCTACAACCAGGTTGGGAGCATTTCTTTTGCAACTAGGTAGGGAGCATTTCCTCTATAATCAAGTAGGTAACATTTCTTCTGCAGCTGGGTAAGGAGCATTTCCTCTACAACCAGGTAGGGAGCATTTCTTCTACATCTAGGTAGGGATCATTTCCATTATATTCGAGTAGGTAGCATTTCTTCTATAGCCAGGTAGGGAGCATTTCCTCAATAGCTGGGTAGGTAGCATTTCTTCTACAGCTAGGTCAAGAGCATTTCCTTTGCAACTGGGTAGGGAACATTTCTTCTGTAGCCTAGTAGGGAGTATTTCCTCTACAACCAGGTAGGGAGCATTTTTCTGTAGTTAGGTAGGGAGCATTTCCTCTGCAACTGGATAAGGAGCATTTATTTGGTATTCGGGTAGGGAGCATTTCTTCTACAACCAAGTAGGGAGCATTTCTTCTACAACCAAGTAGGGAGCATTTCTTTTACATCTAGGTAGAAAGCATTTCCTCTACAACCAGGTAGGGAGCATTTCTTCTACAACCAGGTAGGGGGCATTTCTTTTCCAACTAGGTAGGGAGCATTTTCTCTACATCCAAGTAGGGAGCATTTCTTCTACATCTGGGTAGGGAGCATTTCCTCTACAATAAGGTAGGGAGCATTTCTTCTATAGCTAGGTAGGGAGCATTTCCTCTACAGCCAAGTAGGGAGCATTTCCTCTGCATACAGGTAGGGATCATTTCTTCTACAACCAGGTAGGGATTATTTCCTCTACAACCAGGTAGGGGGCATTTATTCTACATCTGGGTAGGGATCATTTCCTCTGTAGCTAGGTAGGGAGCATTTTTTCTGTAGCTAGGTCGAGAACATTTCCCTGCATACATTAGGTAACTTCAAATGTATGCCTGTGGATCATGTTTTGAGCAAAAAGGGTCATATAGCCTCTCATTGAAAAGGGTTTTTCATGATCTTTCCAATGGTGTATCATTTTCCCCCATTAGATGTCTCTAGAAAAAGTTATAGCCTTTTGAAAATGGCTGATCTATTTTTCAAGATTCAAATTATACATCATTTCCCATAACTTTTTCTATAGACATGTAATGGGAAAAAACATTTCAACAGATGTCTAGGATACAAACTTTTTACCAATTTTTTACATCTTTTTTAAAAATTTATATAAAAATCGCATACCCATTTATCATATTGTCATCAATTTGCCAACAGTTCTAAAAACATTTCTGGGAGTTTCGCTAAGATTTTATATGTCAATTTAGGACGGGGGTCTTAAAATTTACCCTGATCACTAGGAATCTCATCTTCAATAAATGTTATGGTATTCTTGAAATAACCAATAATTTCTACCAATGAACTAGTAGAAATATCAGTATCAACATCAATACCACTAGGGAGTCCAAATAATGCCATTCTATATTCGTCGGATGTTTCAAATAACTCAAATAAACTAGTTTTAGTGTTTGTATTCCTTAGATTTTGTAAAATATTCTTTTTGTATTTGTATTTTTTTTCCTTAAGAGAAGATTTAGAAGGTACCTCTTTTGTAGCAAAAATTTGTTAGGAATACCTTTCTTTGATCTTGTGGCTGCATTACATGTTTATTCCAAATCTGAACTTGTATCTATTTTTTCTCCAGGTTAGAGATACATTTATATTAGGCATGATATCACCATTTGATCCCTTGAATATTGGTTGAATTTATCCCAATGTATCTAAAATAAAAATAAGAAAACAACCTTAGAAATATGTGATAACAGACTAAAATATGATTAAACATGTATGTAAAGTTGCACCTAAGTGGGACTGTGTTAAGGGGACCACTTTTAGGTGTTAATAAATGCCCACCTTTTTTAAGCATAATGAAATTGAATCTTGAAATTACATTATGCATGCAAATGAAGTAAAGGTAATGAGAAGAAAAATTTTACACTTCTCTAGTTTAGTTGTTCGAATCATCAATGATTTGATGATGTATATTGCCCCCTCTTTACCTTGGTTGTGAGTAGAGAATAAGGTCATTGTAAAGAAATTGTTAAGGACACTTTTTCCCAAATGGAGAGAAATATATATCATAATTGAGGATACTAAGGACCTTACAACTCTCTCATATGATCATCTTGTAGGTTCATTAATGTCTCATGAGGAAAGATTTGAAACTCCAAATGTTTGGAGTATGGAAGAGAAAGCCTTCACATCCAAAGAAGTTGAATCAAGTGCAAGAGGAAGAGGAAGAGGTAGAGGCAAATATCCTTTAAGAGGAAGAGGAAGAGGTATATCATGAGGTGAGAATTAAAGAAAAGGAAGAGGAGGTGATAAATCAAACTTGGTCACTTTGCAAGATATTGTAGAGTCAAGGCTCCTCAAGAAGGGAGAGGTAATACTTATGGAAACTTGGTGAAGAGGAAGGGAATTCAAATTTGTTCCTCACATATGGAAAATCATATCAAAATCTCAAAGAAACTTGATTTTTAGATTCTGGTTGCTCAAATCATATGAGTGGCAAAGAAGAGTTATTTGCTACAATGGATTCCACATACAAGCCCAAGATCAAATTGGGAGATGAAAAGGCATTACAAGTTGAAGGAATGGGATCCATGGAGGTTCCAACACAAGAAGGTATAAAGAAGGTAAACAATATCTATTACACCCCTAATCTTAGGCATAATTTTCTTAGTATTGGTCAAATGATAGAAAAGAATTATAAGCTTATTTTTGAAGATGGAAAATGTATAATTTTTGATAAAAACAATTGTAATAGAGTTGTTACTACAAGTACCTATGAAAAAGAATAGGTTATTTCCTCTTAAGTTTGAGGAACAAGGAGGTGCCCAACTTGCTAATATAGCCATTGAAAATCCAAGTGTACTTTGGCACTTGAGATATGGTCATCTTAATTATGTAAGTTTGAAGTTGTTAACTTCTCAAGATATGATATTTGGACTGCCAAAAGTTGAAGAGCACAAGGAGGTGTGTGAAGGATGTGCTTTGGGAAAGGACCTGAGAAAAAATTTTCCAAGAGGTGAAGCATGGAGAGAAAGCCATCCACTACAATTGGTAAATTCAGATATTTGTGGTCCAATGCAAACCAAGAGCATGGTAACAATACTTATTTTCTTACCTTCATAGATGATTATTTTAGATATTGCTAGATTTAGTTTTTAAAATCTAAAGATCAAGCTTTTGAATACTTTCAAGATTTCAAGAATAATGTAAAGAATTAAGGTGGCTATATGATCAAATATTTGAGGATAGATAGAGGAGGGGAGTTTTGTTCAAATGCATTTCTTCAATTTTGTAAAGAATGTGGGATCAAATGATAATTAACAATTGCCTGCCTATAGCCCACAGGAAAATGGTGTGGCTGAAAGAAAGAATCATAATATTGTATAAATGGTTAGATCAATGCTCCAAACAAAGAAGCTAAGTAACATGTATTGGACTGATGTTGTTAGAACAAGTTTTTACATTTTGAATAGGATTCCCACTTCAAGTTTAGATGGGATAACTCCCTATGAGGGATGGTATGGAAAAAACCCAAATGTAAAGCACTTTGAATTTTTTTATTATCTTGCGTATGCACACATTACTGATGAACAAAGGAGGAAAATTAACCCCAAGATTCAAAAATGTGTATTCATTAGGTATAGTGAATATTCAAAGGCATATAGACTCTACAATCCAAAAACATACAAATTTGTAGTCTCAAGAGATGTAATGTTTTATGAAGGGGGGATATGGGGTCATCAAAAACACTTTGTTGATGATGGTTATCAAGATGAAAGCTCCTCCCAAGTACATCCCATTGCCAAAAATAGCAATAAAATTCCTCCTCCAAGTCCAAAGAAGAGTTCTACTTCAAGTACATCAAGTTCTAATCCAAGTTCTCCATAAGGACCACCAAGAGCATCAAGTTCTTCTCTAATGCAAATGGAAGAAGATACACCACAATCACCAAGAGGTAAAAGAATACTCCAATATCATCCTTCTTTCCAAATGTTGGATAAAATTTTTTGAAGAAGATACACTAGGATCCAAGCTAGTGAGATGAATGAAGTCTTGAAAAGACTTGAAAATTTGCATATGCATGGTGATAAAGAATCTCAAGATCCTAAAGGAGATATTGTAAATTGTGCTTTAATGACTAGTGTAGAGCTAGAGCCACCTAGTTATGAAAGAGCATGTAATCATTATGTATGGCAACAAGCTATGAAAGAGGAAATGAACTCCATAAAAAAGAATGATACATGGGAGCTAGTGGAGCTTCCTAAGGGAAAGAAATGTATTGAATGTAAATGGTTATATAATACCAAGATCAATGCTAAATGGAAGCATTGAAAGGCACAAGGAAAGACTAGTAGCAAAAGGGTTTACTAAAAAGTATGGGATTGACTATGAGGAAACCTTTGCTCTTATGGCAAGGAGAGAGACTATTAGACTAGTACTTTCTTTGGCTACCAACAAAGGGTGGAAAATTCAGCATATGGATGTTAAAAGTGCTTTTCTGAATGAGTACTTAAATGAAGAGGTTTTTGTGGAACAACCTCAAAGTTTTGAAGAACAAGATAAGGGAAATCTTGTCTACAAACTTAAGAAAGCATTGTTGTTGAGTACGATGCAATGGTTTTTTCATTGTTTTCAATATGATGATATCGGTGTGCATATGGTTCACATGGTTTCAAGTGTAAAAGAAATGACGTCGACAAGATTTACAAAGTTGTCGGACACAAAAATGACAAAGGGACCAAAAGTTGCCAAGAGGGACAAATTGCAAATGGAAGGTGATGGACAACCAGAGATGGCTTGGATGAGTTTTTAGATTGATAAAAAACTTGTGTGCAGCATTAGAATGGTCAAATTCAATGTTGGGTCATTTTTGGGCATACTTATGGATTTTTGAACAGTCAGAAATTTGGGTGAAATTAGCTCTGTGCAAGTCAAATTGCGATCAAATGGTGTTTATTCATAGGCTAAAATTTAAATCATATATAGTAATATATATAAAGAATATGTGGTCCAAATTTCATAGCAATATGATGACCAAGGAAGACATGGTGCAAGCTGCAAAATGCCACTTTGTAACTTTTTACAGTTTTGAGAATAAATTTTGGGCATCATGGAAATAGTTGGATGGTTGTTTCGGGCTTTCAAAGTCTTCAAATTTAGAATTTTAAATTTTGTACACATATAAATTGATGAGATGAGAAACCTTTTTCTTTGGATCATCTTGACTTGAGGTCCTAAAGTATGAGAATCTATAATTTGCATAAAAATAAGCATGTGAATTGTTTGACAAAATACCAGTGAAATATTTGTCAGAGACCATTTTACGAGAAGTTTTGTGAGCAAACTATGAGGATTTAGACCTTATAATTTGTATAGAGTGTATTTGGGTATATGTATTATATGTGGTCCAAATTTCATATCAAGGAGGAAACCCAGACGAAAATGGTATAGGTTACAAAATGCCACTTAGTAACTTTTTGCAATTTGGTGCACTTTTGGGACATCAAAGAAAAATAGGAATTCCATGAGTTTGAGTTTATATATTTGATTTTTTGTTGTATATTTGTTATCAGCATGAAAAATATCACAACTTTAGTTTTTGGTTCATCTCAATCCGAGGTCTAGAAGTCAATGAACAAGGATGTCTGGTAAGTGTTTGACGAAATGACAAGACATAAATTTTGGCTAAGTGTTGAGCCCAGTTTTGGCAATGAAATGTTTGACAAAATGCTTATTATGATTTTTGAGTGTATGTTCTTATTTCTTGTTAAAATATATTAAACTCCCAATTGAGTTTGGAGAGTCTTTGTGATATAAAATAAAAATACAGGCTTTTAGAGATTTTTCATTATCTATGCAAAAATCATAATACCCTTTCGTGCCTTATGGACTTGGAACACGCATTCTGAGTGCAATCGATGTATTATCATGAACCAATTATGCAATATTCAATTTTTTTTAGGTTTGTGTATTGGCAGTGTAGTATGATTTTGAGCAGTGTGTGAAGTATGTGTGAGTAACGGATGTGTCTGCAATGAATGATTTCTTTATAGTTCTACAAGTGTTGAGAGTTCTAAAGGTGTGTGAGAAATCATATCAGATTTGAATCAAAATGTGAAATATTTTCTTGGTTTGAATAATGACAGTTCTTCTAGTGGTTTTAGGAACAATTGTTTTGGTCCATTTTGGAGCTTTTCAGCTGACAGGTGTGAAGTGTGAGTAAGTATGAACAAAAGGGTTGAAGCTACAGTAGAGTGTGGTGATTTTTGGAATGAGAAGGAAATATTGAAGAGATAGATTCATATTGTGGTTGTGTGTCGAAGTGTTTTGAGCTAGACCATTCCAGGTCTTAGGTAGCTTATTATTAATCCTTCATCTTATCTTATTGAATCTATCAAGTGGATGCTTGGTAAGAGGAGTTGGTGCTCCTTACAATTGGTGCTGTAGAACTTAGGGGTTGGTGCTCCTTCCGGTTGGTGCTGATAAATTATGTGTAAATTTGGTCCTTTACAATGGTTGGATTTGGATTGGAATCCAAGCAGTCTTATTCAGGGATGTAGCCACATTGGTGAACCTCGTTATATCTTTTGTTGTGTGATATTCTCTTATGTGTTTGCTCTATTTAGTTTTATCTTTCTGTTGCACTATTTAAGTTTTTGGGTTTGAAGTTTTAAAGTTAAAGACACTGATTCACCCCCCCTCTCAGTGTCACACATAGTTCACTAATTGTATGGGCTAAAATAGGCACCAAGAGCATGGTACTCTCGCATTGATGGCTACTTTTAGAACTGTGGATTCACTAGGAGCAAAAGTGAACCCACCCTCTACTACATGAATAAAGTTAAAGACATCCTTCTTGTGTGATTATATATGGATGATCTTATATTCATGGGTAATAATGCTAAGATGAATGAGGAGTTCAAAAACTTCATGATGCAATAGTTTAAAATGAAGGATCCAAGTTTGATGAGTTGCTTCCTAGGAATGGAGGTACATCAAAAGAAAAATGAAATCTTCATATGTCATTTCAAATATGCTCAATACATGGACTAACTAGCTGCGAACGAATGAAGGTGGGAAAAATAGATCGAGCACATTATGCACTTCGTGAGGGAGATAATAGGTTTTGCAAGCTACAAGCAGATGAAGGTGGGGAGTGTTATCACGATGACGAAGTAGATAGTTTTGGATTAGACTTATGCTATGATGTGGGGCGAGGCTTCAATGAGAACTCATATATAATATTTCTTGGAGTAAAGATGCTTCTGTACAGGTCTTGGAAGTACCCTAAATAGGTGATGATAGAGGTAGGTTGTTATCTTATGCAAGGAAAAATGATATGGCAGGCTTATCGGTTGATAAATGAATACCTAATGAAAAGGATTTGTGTCCTAAATCAAGCAAGATTGCCAATTCTACGGGTCACATTGATGGGGTTTTTCTCTCCCCAAATATTCCATATTCAATAATCAAGGTTGAAATTGATAAGGATGAATTTGACTTTGATTTCCAAAAGAAATAAAAACACATACTTATCTATAAATTTAGAGGAAGAAGACCTAATCTACAAGACCTTGAACCTTTTATCAAAAAGCAGTGGTCCAAAACATATCGGGTAACCCTACTTCCCAATAATTGTTTCTCTATATTTTTTTAAGATCTACCCAGTAGGAGGTTTGTTTGGGAGCATGAATGGTTCTTTGGTCAACGACAGATTTATATATAAAAATGGACTACAAGTTTTGATCCTCTATCAGAAAGAATAGATTATCACTTAGTTTGGGTTAATATTTATGCCCTTCCAATAGAATTTTGGGGGGAGAAAATTTTCCTCAAAATTAGAAATTCTTTAGGATCTTATAAGTATATGGATGAGTTCACTAATAATAATTTGAAGAGTAGGAGAAACATGAGCAAAGCAAGATTGCCCATTATGATGTTTGAAGATGAACCATGGCCAAAATCGATCACTCTTTCTTCTTAGAAAGGGGAGTGGATCTAGAAAATCGATTATAAAAAAATTTCAATCATGTGTTATGGATGTCAACAAGAAGGTCATAAAAAGAAGGAGTGCCCAACCAAGAAAGGTAATATCAAAACTCCTAAAAATGTAACAATCGGATAGGATATGCAAGAAATAAACACAAAGGCAGATGATGCACAGTAGGCATTAGACTCTCTGAGTTCCAATGATTAAATTGAGGGTGAGGGATCTCAACCTTTATTAGATACCAAGGATGGCAATCCCAAGAACTACAGGGGGTCTCCTCTTTCGAATAATCAAAGCTAAGGAGATTCAAGTCCCACCTGGAGTTCAACTATCTCAATGGTGAAAAGTTAGATTCCTCCATGAGAAATGTAAGATCTCCTTTTACCAGTAACATAGATGCAAATTATGTAGCCATATTAGAAGACATGGAGAATGCAACACATAGATACTACTTGTGATGTTTGAAGTGTAAGAATGCATTTTCAGATCTAGCAAAATTATCATAAGGATAACATAAAGGATAGTAGTTGTAGAAATGTGTAATTGCTATGACTGCTACGGTTATTGTAGCAAGAAAAATTGAAGAAAATTAGAACATTCCCCGTAGTGTTAGGAATTAGACTAGAGAATCTCATAATGGTTTATTTTGTCTCTCATGATTTTGTATTGAATATCTTTCTATGTAAGTACAAGTTTTGGGGCCCTATTTTTTGAAAACCTGCTAATTATTTTTACCCTTAACAAAAAAAAATGTGCTCAAGACATGATAAAGAAATTTTCCATGGAGAAGTGCAAGCCAATTGCAACTCCAATAGGGCATGGGATACAACTAAGCAAAGATGATGGAGCATCAAAAGTTGATAAGAATAGTTACAAGAGCATGGTTGGGAGTTTGATGTTTTTCACCAACATAAGGCCAGATATTCAATATGTTATTTCTTTAGTATCAAGGTTTATAGCTGATCCATTTGAACTACACCTTCAAGCAACTAAAAGAATTATATGATAAATACAAGGTTGATGAAATTTTGCAAGTTCTAAGATAGATTTTATTTCATTAATGATTCTTATATCAATGACAAATCAATGGATAATGAAAGCTTTTATTTTCTAATTTCAAAGAAAGACATGTTCACGTGTCCTCATGCTCACATGATTTTAAAATACATTATGTTAATAGGTTTTCATAATCACATTATTTAAATGTTCAAAACCATTTTATGATTACATCCTTTGTTGGTTGGGGACTCCTTCTTTTTATGACCTTCTTGTTGACATCCATAACACATGATTGAAATTTTTTTATAATCGATTTTCTAGATCCACTCCCCTTTCTAAGAAGAAAGAGTGATCGATTTTGGCCAT
>Ga0115851_100861_pt1 | contig 15082 bp, 14 predicted proteins | sample InSIn2gowninarea_FD_83865 | JGI IMG/M metagenome (GOLD analysis project Ga0115851, IMG submission 83865)
TCAACATGACCAGTCTGAGGGAAGAAATCAAAGCCTCTCAAACTCTCAATCTCGTACAAGCCTTTACCTCCATTAACACCAGCAAGACCTCCAACCAAGACACCCACATCTCTGGCCTGAGTGTGCACATTGCAGCTGACATAGCACACCCTCTCAGGTCCAAACTGCAGCAACTGGCCAAGGAAGTTCTCGTCACAACCCTTTCTCGAAGGATCGATGACGACGGCAGTTTCAGCAGCAGGGAACTTGATCTCGGCGAAGATGTTGTTGGCGTCACCGGCGAGGAAGCGGGCAGAAGAGGGAGGGATATTGTTGAGCTTGGCATTTGTGGAGGCGAACTCGATGGATTTTGTCGAGACATCGATGCCGATGGAGTTCTTGAAAAGGGGAGACAGGGTGACGGTGAAGAGACCACTGCCAGAGTAGGCGTCGATCAAGTTTGTGATCTTGGGTGCATCTGCTGGTTGGTCTTTTGGCAGAATGTTGTCGCGAATGTACTGAGTGAAAGTGGGAAGGATAGAGTTGTTGTTTTGGAAGAATGAGCCGGCAGGGTTGTCGAAGCGGAAGTCGTCGACATACTCTGTCGAAACAGCGTTCTGGTCGGTGACGCATGTCTTGCGGTGGATGTGCGATCCGCGGTCCTCGTCAATGTAATCCTTGGCCTCGCTTGATGGTGCAGCGGCCTGAACCTCGATAGATTGCTCTTCAGCAGGACCGCCGTTGATCTGCTGCTCTTGTGGGAGATCCTTCTTGTCGATACGCTTTGTGCTTTCACGGAGCAGCAGTGTGGCACCACGCTGGTACTTTTCCAGTTCGACCTTGACTCTTTCTCTCTCGCTCTTCATACCCATGCGCACAGCATCTGTACCGATAGGGCAATCCTCGATATCCATAGTCTTGCGGGTTCCTTTGAGCATGAAGCCGATCGGCGGCACCTCCGAGAAGACGGCTTTGACACCCTGACGTCTGTCCCTTCTGCCACCAGGAGGACCATCGAAGTGAGGAGTCAACTTGGTACGGTAACCATATTGGAGAGGTGAGCCAATCGTATCGCCAATGGCAGGGATGAGATGTGCGGGCAAGTTGCAGAAGTTCTTGTAGGCTTTTTCGACAATGCTCTTCTTGTGATCGAGCTGGTACTGGTAGGGCAGGGATTGGAACTGGCAGCCAGAGCACTTGGAGAAGTAGCCGCACTTAGGCAGAGAATCATCGCGATGGGTCGAGGGTTCGAGGACCTTGACAAAGTCGGTCAAGGTGTAGTTTGTGTCTTGCAGATGCTTGATGATCTTGACGGTAACCTTGTCGCCAGGGGCGGTGAACGGGACAACAGCGACCTGAGAGGAACCAGGGATGAGAGCGAGACCGTCGCCAGTGGACGAGAGTTCTTCGATTGTCACATCGTACTCGGTGAATGGCTCGGGGAGCTTGGGAGTTGAGGCTTGTTCTTCTGGTTGGTCTTCGGCAGGCTTCGAGGCGATCGAGTGCTTCTCAAGTAGTGCACGAACATCGGCGATCAAAACTTCCTCGTTGGAACCCTCCTTGACGGTAGTCTGCTTTTGCTTCTTGTTCTTCTTGAAGTGTCGCTTTCCCTCGTTGAATTTCCTTTTCTGAGGCTGATTGGACTGAGCGGGTGCTGAATCGGCCATGGTCGGTCTGAATGTAGCTGTACGAGACAGCAATGTGGTTCTTGAAGAAAACAGTGAAATAGACCGAGTGGCAGCAAAAAAGTGTCGCGACAGCATTGAAGAACAAAAAAGCGAACGAATGGTCAGCAAAACTGGAGTTCAATAATGCTGACCAGAGTTATGCACAGACTTTTATGCCAGATTTATCCCACCTCCGAGACTCCGCAACCTTTTCTTGGCGTTCTGAAATTCGTCCCAGTCGCGGGCGTATACCAAGTCGTTGCTCTTTGGTCTGTGTGAAGGGTAGTCGTTCCTGCGCCGCTGTCCAAAACCATGAAGACGACACGCTGCCTCTTCTGCCGCTTCGCCCCGGCAGCGACACCAAAGTCGCAACCCTCGTCGCGCGCCTTCAGCTCAACGCCAGCAACATCAGCAAAAGGCAAGCCCGCCTACCCAAATGTCAGAGCCGTCGATCTCGGTCTCGTCCAACAGCGCGTCGACACGGCCGCCCGCACATTCAAGCCCTACACGCCGCGAGAAAAGCAACTGCTGGCTTTGAAATACACCCCTGCCCAGGTCCGCGCCATCGAGGCTGCTGAAGCATCTATCGACCCTAAGGATGTCGTTACCCAAGGCAAGCTCCGCCGCGACACCTTCGCTCTCAACTACATCGACGACCTCGCAAAGATCCAACCGCTGGTCGACAAGCCCGTACGCGCTCCCACTGCAGACATCGACCCTGGTATTCGCATGCGCACTGAAGACGAAGTGCTCGAGCGCTTTGCCCAATGGACCGAAGACTTCAACCGCAGACGCCAAGAATACGAGACACGCATGGAGAGCATGGACGGCGACGCACTCGAGCAAGAGCTGCTAACAAAGAGCATTGAAGCCGGCATATACCCCGGCGACAACCTTTCGCCCGACGAGCGCCGCGCCCGCCTGCGCAAGTACGCAGACCACTTCGAAGGCCCCAACGAAGTCGCAGAGTGGAACGCCTTCATCGGAAACGCAAACAACTTTTTCTTCTCGCCCAAGGGCACGCTGGACTCGCAGCAAGACAGCTTGGCTCCTGAGATGCCCAAGATCAAGAGTTTGGGTGTGAAGTTTGAGTCTGAGGATGACGATCCTCATCTTCAGCGTTTGATGCAGCAGACTGGCATGACCAAAGAGGCAATCAGAAAGATCAGATGCAAGAACTTGGTCAACCACCGTGTCGTCAACCAGACCCGCATGGGCAAGATTCAGTCAATGTACTACCTGACCATCGCTGGCAATGAGAACGGCATGTTGGGTATTGGTGAAGGCAAGTCGGGCGAAGACGAAGACGCCATTCGTCAAGCCCAGTATGCTGCCATCAGAAACATGAAGCCCGTCCCTCGTTACGAGAACCGCACCATCTATGGTGAGGTCGAGGGCAAGGTCGGCGCTTCTGTTGTCCAACTTTCTTCCCGTCCACCAGGTATGTCTCTTACAACTCCTCAAATTTCCAGTGGTACCTGTACTGACTCTCCGACCTACAGGCTTCGGCAACAGATGCCAACATCTCATCTACGAAATGGCTCGTGCAGCAGGTATCTCGGACCTCAGCGCCCGCTGCCCTCGCAGTCGCAACCCCATGAACATCGTCAAGGCAACCTACGAAGCCCTCATGAAGCAACGCCTACCCGAAGACGTTGCTCGTGCTCGTGGTCGCAAGCTGGTCGATGTGAGAAAAGTCTACTACCAAGGCCTGACTTCATAAAGAGTCTCCTTGTCATGTAATTCATTCTGTATTATATCTACTTGCACATGTGCTATGTGTAGCCTTGTATATTGAGCTACCTTTCGAGCCACTTCATACAATACCAAGCGAAGATCTGTTCAAGTGTTCCGTCTTTTCTTCCACTAGCAACATATTCATGGTCAGGTTGAGCTCCACAAGCAATCCCCTCTCATGACTGAACAGAGCACCCGAGCACGCAATCATCACTCGGCTCCAAGCAGCTGCTTTAGAGACTCTTTTGGATCCTCAGAGATCTGCATGGAGAAAAAGGCTCTGGCAATATCCTCCTACATTGTCAGTCAGCAAGCAATCTCTTGTTTTCTTTCTTCAGCCATCACGTACTGCCTCCTCGAGGTCTTTTGTTTCACTCTCTGACAGTACCGCACATGCTGCGACCAGATCCTCTCCTCTAGCGGCAAGAAGGATGAGCTCTTCAGCTCTGTTCGTGACCTCTAACGGTATACCGTTCAAGGCTGCACAGACAGTGCCATAACTGTTGCTGCTGCGTCCCTGTCTGTAGCTAGATTGGTATCAGTAGTGGATGCTTCTCCATGACAATACGGTGCCTTAGGACTTACTTGTAGAGGTATGTCAACTGCTCATCGATCTGTTGCGATTGCGGACCTACACAGACTTCGAAGTGACCGAAGGCGAGACGCTCATGAGGAAGAAGGAAGCCGCTCTCAAATATCTCTTTGTAAATGTCAGATCGGCATTTTTGTCATTAGCCAAAAATCGCCTTACAAACATACCATGAAAGTGTGTCGCGCCTATGACTTTTGGACAATGGTCTCCTCTTTCGAGCAGATGGTTGAAGACGCCGGCAGCCAGTCCAGCACCATCTGGACAATGTATCAGCTTGGAGACTCAAGGAAGATTGCTTTGGAGCTTACCATGTGAATCAGTGCCCTTGCCAAATTCATCAATGATTAACAAGCTTCTGTTTGTGGCCAGATTCAATGCCACGGATATCTGCTGCAGATCGATCATGAAGGCACTTTGATTCTGATCAGGTCAGTCTCAGTTGTCCCCCCCACACGGCATCAAGACTCACCCTTGACACGCTCTCTCTAGTTGCCACTCTTGTCATGATCTTGTCTGTGAGACCAATGTCTGCTTTGGTCGCCGGTACAAAGCTCCCGATGTGTGCCATGAACACGATAATGGCTACTTGCTTGAGGTAAACACTTTTGCCCGAGAAGTTTGGTCCCGTTACCAAGATCATGCTCGGTACTACACTACCATCCTCTGTGAGACACCGGGGCGCTGCAGATGAGTTTTCTTGATGTTCAGCCCACGACTCGCCTTCGCCGCCCGCGAGGAGAGTATCGTTCGGAATGAAGTTCGATACAACCTTCTCCTGCAGAATATGTCTAACATCGATGAGCATTGAGGTTATCATCGTCAACACTGATAGAACTAACCTCCCGCCTCTGATGTCCAGAACATTTGATTCTGTTAGTCGTGGCCGTACAAGATTATGATTCCTAGCTCCCTGTGCCAGAGCCAAGATACTGTTCATGCATTAGTCTTGGCCAGGTACTACCAGTTTAGCAGTTCTCACCAATCAATTTCAGCACAAACATCAGACACTGTAGTGAGAAGATCCTCATACTGCAAGATCTTTTCTGCAAGCTCATGAATTATCTCGATCTCTCTATCTGAAAATTGTCAGCATGATTCAGCACTTGATGGAGCTTACCCACCACAGATGCGGCCATATATGTCTCCGAAGTAAGAGTCCATTTCGATGACATTCTCATTCTTGTAGTAGACAAAGTCTTCAGTGGTGAACATCTTCTCCCACGGTTTGTCTTTGGGTCCTTCGAAGATTCCGTGACCAGTAATTGGGTCCTGAGGTATCGCAATCAAGAAACCGATCTGAGGAAAGAACACAACATTGATGTTTGCATGCAAACTTGCAGGTACTGATTGGGCGACGTGCTGGGCAACCTGGATCAGAAGATTCTCGAGCCCTTCGTAGGTCCGTTTGAGCTCATCTAGATCGTGATCCACGCCTTGTCTAACCACATTGCGACCTTCATCTCGGGAGAGTTCAAAGTCGATCACTTCAGTGATGCTCTTGCCAACTTCAGCGAGTTGGATACCGTGGAACTGTTCCATGACTTTGGTTCGAATCGCGAGTCGTTCTCCGCCAAGGACTTCCTGAAAACAGTCTTTGATCTGCAAGGCATGGTATGCGAATAGACGAATGCCACTCCAAATAAAGTTGGGTGGACCTCTTTTGCTTACTCCAGCATCACTGATGCCTTTGCGGAGTTTGATCATAACGGTCCTCATGTTCTTGATTCTGCTCAGATTCTTGATCAGCGTCTCCATTTGTTCTGAATTCTCGGCACGGAGCAGGAAGCTGATGGTGTCGAGGCGCTCGTTGATAACTTCCATGTTGTTACTTGGTCTCAAAAAGTACTGTCGTAGTAGTAGCTTGCCCTGAGGAGTGCGGGCGAGAGTATGAAATAGACCGTAAACGGAGAAGCCTTCTTTCGAACCAGAGTTTGTTTTTGCAGGACCTTGGTTATGCGAATGTGGATGCGACTCGGACTGAATAATTTGCAGTGAAAGCAAGGTATCGGCATTGACGAACCTGCTGTGGTCAGTGATCTCAGAAGAGTGGGTTATAGCTTGTAGGAGAGCTTACATAGATCCGGCAAGTGTAAACATCTCAATCGTCGAGATGCGGTGCATTGCCTGAGCAGAAACGTCTCCAGGTAAGAAGGTCGCTGCTCGTTTGCGATGGATGTAGGCAAGGATGGCACCAGCACAACCGACAGTTACCTTACTATCGACATCAATCCAACCAGCCAGTCTAAGCAACTGTCCTTGGCGGCTCTCGATAGCAGCACCTCCAGCTATGTATTCTTCGTTACCCTCGGCAATAACATCTCCGGGAGTAACAAATGTGATTTTGGGTCCATTCTCGTGATCGAGCTTGAGTCCCGCAAGCTTGTTTCTGGCCGAATCGTAGGAGAACTCGGATGCAGGACGAAGCGAGCACAAAGCGGGCATGCCATATGCCGTACTATCTCCATCGCCCATACTCCTCCGATCGGGGTCAAGCTTGTCCAGCACTGTGTCGTCGAGCTTAGATGAGACAAGAATTATGGTAGGTTCAATGAATATTTTCACTGCCTTCCATTAGTGGCAACCAAGAGCAAGGGTCTTTCAGGTACTTACGAGCTTCGATAATGTCTAGACCGCCCAATTCGATGTCTTCCATGAAGTACAACTTCTCTTCTGCGGCAACGTAATATGCACAACCAACGGTACCGCGAGGCTTCCAGTCAACTGCCATAACGAGCTCGTCAAGTGTGTCGTCACTGGCATTGTCGTCGAAGTTGTCTCGGCGAAGCGAGGGTGTGACTGAGGTTGGCGGTCGTCGAGATATTCGATGTACCACACTCGGGACGGATGAACCTTGTCGGAAGTTGATGGACGGATTCGGGGTTGTCAGTCTTGAAGCAGTCGAAGGAGTGACCGATTGCTGTCGAGGTGCTCGATAAGACGAATTGCGAGAGGTTGCACCAGTGGAGCGATTGTGGTATGATCCACGACCGCGACCGCGTCCACGTCGAACACGGCTAGAGGAAGACGAGGTACCACGACCACGGCCAGACGAAGATGAGGTTTCACGACCGCGCCTTGACGAACCACGATACGAATTCATGACGATCCTAACGTGATGTCAATGAATGTGAGTCGGTTGGTCGAGTTTCAGATCAAGATTTGGAGGTGCAAGGCTGAAATACACATTTAGAAGGAGCGATGTGCCTTCGAGCGCTCCTTCCCAGACACTAGACGCAAACTGTGTCACCATCTTCAAACACCTATATGGACTTAACGTTGAGTGGTGTTTTCATTATCAGCTGGTATCTTACATATGTACATGTCTTGTTCTGCTATTTCCATAATCAAGCCCATATGATCCTCCAAAAACTCCTGTGCTATGCGTTATGCGTTATTCTTACATTCCAAAGACAAGTCACTATGAGGATTCGGGTGCAAGAACCTCAAGATGTTCTCCGTCACCGCGAACGGCAATCTTAGCAACATCTCCAGTCTTGATTTGTCCGCGAATGATTTTGTCGGCCAAGCCATTGCCAATCTCCTTAGAGATTAGACGGTTGAGCGGACGAGCACCATAGCGAGGCTCGTAACCTTTCTCGCAGAGCCAAGCTTTGACGTCGTCTGGAACTTCGAGCTTGATTCTGCGATCATCAAGTCTGGCCTGCAGCTCCTTGAGACGAATATCGGTAATGTCCCTGAGGGCCTCGCGCGATAGACGCTTGAAGATGATGAACTCATCAACACGATTCAGGAACTCAGGGGCATACGCTGACTGTACCACATCCATGACATTCTGCTTGACCTCAGCTGAGATCTCACTGTTGGAGCTCTCATCTGCTAGAAGTGCTTCAGCACCCAGGTTCGATGTCAGAACAATCATGGTGTTGCGGAAATCAATCTTGTGTCCTTGAGCGTCAGTAAGGAAACCTTCGTCGAGAACCTGTAGGAGAAGAGTCGAAATGTCTTTGTGTGCTTTCTCGAATTCGTCAAACAGGAGGACGGCGTATGGCTTTCGTCGAACGGCCTCGGTGAGTTGGCCAGCATCCTCGTAGCCTACATAACCAGCAGGACTTCCGATCAAGCGACTGACAGTGTGCTTCTCCTGGAACTCGCTCATGTCGAACCGGATAACTGCAGATTCAGTGGAGAAGAGGAACTCGGCCATCTTCTTGCAAAGCTCAGTCTTGCCAACACCAGTAGGTCCTAGGAACATGAAAGATGCCAAAGGACGATTCTCTCCGTTAAGTCCTGCACGTTGCATGCGAACAGCGTTGGCGACGGCTGTGAGTGCTTCGTCCTGGCCACGGACAGATTGGCGCAATGTGTCCTCCATGTGAACAAGCTTTTCAATCTCGCCTGACATCAGCTTGTTTACAGGAATGCCGGTCGTTCGTGCAACAACTGCAGCAATATCGTCTGCATTGACTGAGTCATGCAAGAGAGTGTTGCCCTCAGAGTCGACTGCCCCCTCTGCACCCTCCTTCGGAAGCTTCTTCTCCAGCTCTGGGATCGTGCTGTAACGTAGCTCACTGGCACGAGCCAAGTCAGCTGCTCGCTGGGCCTGTTCGAGATCGAGGCGAGCTTGTTCGAGCCTTTCCTTAATACCCTTGGCTTCTTCGATTTCAGCTCGCTCCTTCTCCCACTTCTCAGTAAGCAGACCAACTTCGTCTTGCTTGAGCGTGAGATTCTTTTCGAGCTGTTCTCTGCGCTCTTGACTGGCGGTATCTTTCTCCTTTCGTAGCGACTCGAGCTCAATCTGAATGGTCATAATTTCGCGGTCGAGCTTTTGTATCGCATCGGGCTTGCTCTCCTGCTGTAGTCGCAGAGCACTACTGGCCTCATCTACAAGGTCAATTGCTTTGTCTGGCAGAAATCTGTCGGTAATGTATCGATTACTATAAGTAGCGGCAGCGACGAGAGCGGAATCGGTGATGCGGACACCATGATGGACTTCGTAGCGATCCTTGATGCCTCGAAGGATAGAGATTGTATCTTGCACGCTAGGTTCGCCAACCAGAATAGGTTGGAAACGTCGAGCAAGAGCAACATCCTTCTCAATCAACCTGTACTCGTTCAGGGTGGTGGCACCACAGCACTGTAGCTCACCACGAGATAGAGCAGGCTTGAGTAAGTTGCTAGCATCGATGCTGCCTTCGGCTTTACCAAGTCCAAGGAGGGTGTGCAGTTCGTCGACGAACAGGATGACCTTGCCCTCGGCTTCTTGGGTTTCTTTGAGTACGTTCTTCAGACGCTCTTCAAAGTCGCCACGAAACTTTGCGCCAGCAATGAGTGAACCGAGGTCTAGAGAGATGACTTTCTTCTCCCTAATACTCTCGGGAACGTCTCCTCGCACAATTCGTTGCGCGAGACCTTCGAGAATGGCAGTCTTACCAGTACCAGCTGAGCCGATGAGCACTGGGTTGTTCTTGGTACGGCGCGACAAGACTTGGATGGTTCGCTGAATCTCGGCATCTCTTCCAATCACGGGATCCAGCTTGCCATCTCTGGCGCGTTGTGTAAGGTCAATACCATACTGTTCTAGGGCGGGCTTTTCTTCTTCACCGCCCATATTCATGCGGTGGGTGCCGCCCGGCGGGTGTGGCCGACCGCTAGCATATGTGCGAGCTTGCGATAATAATGGTTGAAGTGTCCTCGGTGATGGTGGATGTGATATTAGTCGAGTGTTAGAGCGTGCGATAGCTGTTAGAGAGCTCGCGCGTAATGTGGCAACGCGCGAGACGCATCTGCTTCTTGCTGCGAGCATTGTGGATGTGACAGATTGTTATGACTTGCTTAGCTAGACAAGATGAGGTCGCAATATGGACTACAGCAGCTTGATATACTTATGTGCCTACAAGAACTACTCGAGCGCGATGGCAATTGACGATGCTTCTACGTGATTCTCGAAAATGTCGATGTCACCGACTCGGAGGCAGCGAGTCCAAGCTCCCTCGGGCAGCGCCAAGACGGGCTCGAAACAGAAAGAGAGAAAGCAGAGCTCTGGTCCAGACGGAAGTAACCGCGCTCTGAGCTGGAAAAATTGCGAGCCCCTCGTCCAACAGTCTGCCTCAACTTCCCCGTATCCTCTTCTTTTTCCTCTTCTCACATTTTTGACATACCACAATCACAATGGGTTTCATCGACTTCGTTTCCGACGCTGGCCTCACTCGTACGCTACTCCCGTCATGCTCGCCGCCCCCATTTAGCTAGCCGCTAACCCGAGATCAGTCCTTGAGAACTGGACCAAGACCCGTTCCTACATTGTTGGGTATGTTGAAAGAGCTCCCCTCCATCACCCACCTACCCCTCCCCTTTGTTTACAGGATGTAAAAAAATTGGTCCGTGTTTCTGAGGCGGCTTAAGACCCCGCTACACGATGTCAAAACAATGCGCTTGTCGCAACACTGATAATTCACCTTCTTCCAACCTTGGCACTTCAATTTCGTCCTCAGCGACATCTAGCTGACAACCTCCGTAGCTACGGTCCTTCCCAGGCCGATGTCAAGACCTTCCAGGCCCTGAAGGCTTCCCCTGATGTCGCCAAGTACCCCCACGCCTACCGCTGGTACAAGCACATCGCCTCTTTCGAGTCCGAGTTCTCTTCGCTCCCCGGTGACCCTACCAAGGAGTTCACTGCTTACGGCCCCGAGTCCTCTGAGCTCACCGTCAACCCTTCCAAGGCCACTGCCAACGCTGAGGAGGAGGACGATGACGACGTTGACCTCTTCGGCTCTGACGACGAGGAGGAGGATGCTGAGCACGCCCGTATTCGTGAGGAGCGCCTCAAGGAGTACGCCGCAAAGAAGGCTGGCAAGACGAAGCCCGCTGCCAAGTCTATCGTCACCTTGGACGTCAAGCCCTGGGGTGAGTGCCACAAAATCAACCTGCAATTGACATCTTGTACTTACCAATATTGTAGATGATGAGACCGACATGAAGCAGCTCGAGGCCAACGTTCGTGCCATTGAGAAGGATGGTCTCGTTTGGGGTGCCTCCACCCTTGTCCCCATCGGTTTCGGTATCAAGAAGCTCCAGATCAACTTGGTCGTCGAGGACGACAAGATCTCGCTTGACGAGCTCCAGGAGCAGATCCAGGAGGACGAGGACCACGTCCAGTCCAGCGATATCGCTGCCATGCAGAAGCTGTAAAGTGCTGAAACAGCACTGGACGAGTCATCCACGTTGACGGATCGCCTGTATCTGATCCCAAGTACAGGTGTAAACTGCTTGAGACGTCTGTCGCTCTTCGTTGCAATGATCACTACGAGAGTAACATGTCCTGCAGTAAGTGATGGGTTAATGAGCTTCATGGCATGCATTTAGAAAAGCGTAAAAATGAAAAAAGACAAAATCCAGGGACACATAATGATACCCCACCCACATTTATGTTTCATCTTCGCTCATGCCTCTGTGCCGATTTCTATGATGTTTTTGATTGTCCACTCCAGCCAAGCATTCTACATCGAAATTGTTTGTGTCGAGCTATCGGGATCTTTCGCACGGTCATTTTCGATGCTATTCAAGCAGAAGTTTGGCCACAGAGACGCTCTAACGTAACATCCCTTCCGTGGTTGCTTCTCCTTACCAGATGATCACGCAGTATTGTGTCTACAATGTGACAGGCATTGGCAATGGCACAGATCCAAAAAGTGTCCCGGGTGTGAGGTTCGAGGCTTATGTGGGGCAAAATAAACCTACATCCTTCAGCTTGACCAAGATTCTCTCTTTGACGCACGCATAACAATAAGACATCAGCGCGACTCGTTGCCTAATCAACTCTGGTTGCTTGCTACTCTCCGAACAAGGCGCAAAAACATGTTCTGTAGGGAGGTGGACGATATGGGGTCTAGTACTCTCATTAAGGAGAGCAGCGGTCCTGGACTCTAGCCAGGCTAACATCAGTAAGAGGTCATTTACACCTTGGTGAATCGTAGGTGATGTTGAAGGAACTGGACGCTAAATGTTTGTGATTTGGAGGCCCAGTCTGGCTAGATCTGGTGTTGTCCAAAGTGAGAAAGAGCTGGGCCTCAAAATGCCTTCCCTTCGCTCCTGAGAAGACATCACTCACACAGACATCATATTCTTCTAGTACCACTGTTCACCTGTTCTTTTCCTACTCAGTATCTCATTGCATTTTCTTTTTCCTTCACATATCTCGCTCGCACGCAATATTCTCTTTCTGTGCATTCTTTTGTCATCAGAAGATCGGAGACCCGACTCGGCAAGCGCGAAGGAGCTCCCAACGCATAACAGACCCAAGTCGATGCAACTTTCGATTTTGAGGTCGCGTCCGAAACTCCAGCTCACAGTCGCTTGAGGAGTACAGTAGGATATTGCATGTTTCCTGGACAGCATCTACTTCACATTCTTCCTCAAAGCATCCCTTCGACTCCCTTGCGCTACTGTCGCGTCGAGCATCAACGCGCAGTCGCTTCACCATCACGACTGATCGCAATTGGCGAGCCCACAGACATTGAATATCACATCATTTCAGGACCTCTGACCATTACCTGGAAAAAAGAACTACGACCCTTCTTCTCTCCTCACACGTAGGTCATCGTCGACTGATCTGGAGAACTGCCAAATGGACTACATCTACGAAAAGATTGCCGGCAAAGGTGAGTCCCCAAGTCTTTTACCAATGCAACTCGTTCCAACACAACAAACCAGGGCCGGCTCGAAAGTACAATCTGGAAAAATGTCGGAAAGAGCTCGAAAGAAGCTGCGCCAACTACCAGAACCGTGGCAATTGCTTCCCTCCCACCCCACGTACTACACCCTGTACAAGCAGTGCGCCTAATCTTCGACCGCAAAGTTCTCCACAACAGAAGAAGCTTCGCTTCCAGGCCCCTCAATCGCTGAACGAAACTGCGCACGTCTTTCAGAGAATTAAACGATGCCCATTCCAATACAACGAGGATGAGATTCGGCAAAGGGCCGAACGACTCAGAGCCGACTCAAAGCAAAAATCTAAGCATCGACCCCATCAGCCTCCTGTGTCATCTTCCGATCCTCTTGATGGTTATACAGGCCACGACTTTTCGAATGACGATTCTAACAACGATCGGAGTGCCGAGAGCTCCGCGCCTCGAAGACATCCGACACTACACCGCCAGAATTTGACGCATGAGGACATCGTCACGATACGAGAAACCGCTGTGCGCATCGCGAGTCATTGTGCCGTCCGCGACGAACAGCCTTATCCCGACTCACCTCGTCAGGAGACCTTGCGCCGCGCACACTCTACCATTGGATTGGAAAAGACTGAGACTGAAGATCCAAACAGTGCTAAGCGTACTCGCTCGGACGAGAGGCAGGACGACAATGGCATCAGTGTCACTGAAGATGGTTGTATTATCCAGCGTGGCTTTGACATCTCGCCCATGACCTCTTCTCCTGCAGACACTGTTCATCTTAGATGTGATTCAGCATGTGAAGTCAAACACACGACACCTAACCAAGGGCCTCGCAAAGAACCATTCAGGTCAAGCGTCAGGAACACGAAAGGTGTAAGGGTCCCGGTCTGCTTTCGCAAACAAGAAATATCTCATCAACGGAATGTATCGCACCTATCAGCTTTGTTCTCTGGTATGTCCTCTTCTCAAGCTCAGGGGACTGTGCAGGGGAAGCCACGCAATCCAGATTTGCCACAACGATACAAAAGAATACCAACTCCTGCACGTCCTTCTGTCTTCTTCTCGGGCTCTAGCTCATCGGATGCCGTTGTGTCTGAGAGTGAGGATGAAGACGAAGAACAGACGAGTTGTGAGACTACAAAGATTGACAGTGCTACGAGCTCGACAGTTTGTGCGGATGGGACTAAGGATATGGCATATCTTGGTAGTGTTGCAACTCTTGTCAACTCGAACAAGCTTGCTGAAACAGTGAAGATAAGCGATCGTCTGCAGCAGCATTCTGCACTACCCTCGCCTCTATCATCATCAAAGCTTCCAGCCCCCAATCCTCCTCAAGTCGAGCAGAATCGAGTTCCTCATGCTGGTACACCCCGCCCACAGCGGCAATCAAAGCATCTTGACTCTACTTCTCGTCCTCAAGGGCAAGATACTGGCAGACCTCCACCTCTTCAGACACGCAACCCGCAACCACAATTTTTTCTATCTCATCAGACGGCCAACGTTCTCCTGGCTCACCAGCAACATCGTCGTGCCCCAAAGCCGCCATCCCCTCGCGCTCGCTCTCCGTGCCAGGCTCTTGGTCTTCGTCTACCTCAACAACCTAATCACGAAAGCCACAACTATGTCTCTATTCTCCTCGACAAGATTGAGAGGAACGGCGGAGGCCGCCCTGCGAACTTCAGCTGGGATCATGTTGCTCCCATGCATGGATTCAGCTCATGTCGCGCGTTCTACGTTCTCGACTAGGCAGCTTGGACGTTGTTCCTCGCAGCTGGCACCAGAGAGCTTAATACTCATCTCCACGACAGAGAGGAATTCTGCCTGGACCTCTACCCCTATATCCTTCACCTCTGGTGGTCCGGTGGTAGCCCTTTTTGCTTTATTCATTGCCTTTCTTGCATATCGCTACTGCTCTTCGACGATACCCACATTGCGTTTCTATGAAGTTTTCACCTTTTTTCGGCTCATTAATGTTTTCAATCTTTTCTTAGTGGTGGGTGGTATGGGGTCGACTGGGGTAACGGGCCGCTGCTCAATAATGTCTAAGACCTAATGCATAATGGACAATGGCTAGTTTCTTCTCGAGCCTTTATTCCCATCGCAGAACCACCTTCTTCTTTCCTCGACACCGAGGGCGCTTGCTTAGGGGTCCAAGTCTTTCCAACGTTGTTTTCTCGATTCGAAAATACTGAATAGGAAGAGGCGGACAAAGAAACAAAGCAACTTTAATGTTTAATAGCAACCAATGCAACCGCTAATCGTTTTTCTCTAACCTTGACACTCTGGGGCTTTTGAGGTTCCTTGCTGCGTTGCGTGTGTCGCTACGATGAAAGCAATATTTATGGCGTTCTGAGTGTTCTTAGACACTTGATACTGCTGACGGAGTATCCAAAGCAACTGTCCCTGAGGAAAAGCGTAAATGTGGTTCGAAAAGCGTATAGTAATGGTAAAAGACTGTCTTTCCACTCTTT
>Ga0115851_100863_pt1 | contig 15078 bp, 6 predicted proteins | sample InSIn2gowninarea_FD_83865 | JGI IMG/M metagenome (GOLD analysis project Ga0115851, IMG submission 83865)
CTTATCAGTCGAGCCCCCTAAAGGGTCCTTATCAGTCGAGCACCTAAAGGTCCTTATGGTCGAGCCCCCTAAAGGGTCCTTAACAGTCGAGCCTGCTTACGCATCCTCTGATGGCGGCCCTTATGGTCGAGCACCTAAAGGTGATGGCGGCCTTAACAGTCGAGCATGCTTACGCATCCTTATCAGTCGAGCACCTAAAGGTCCTTATGGTCGAGCACCTAAAGGTGATGGCGGCCTTATCAGTCGAGCCTGCTTGCGCATCCTTATCAGTCGAGCCGATGGCGGCCTTATTAGTCGAGCGTGCTACGCACCCTGCCGGTCCTCAATGGAAGGCAAATACATGATGCTATCAGTACAGCCCAGGAAACTCTTCATTCTATCAAAACTAGAAAGCTCCAAGCTATGGATAGATAGATTTTTGATTGAATGAGGAGAGCAAGATCCATGATTCCATTTAGCGGGAAGTAACGCTTACTAGTTAGCTAAGGGGGAACGCTGACTAGTGCACTAAAGCTTTCAATCACATTGCACACTCAGAAGCAGAGAGACCCGTATTGTCAGACGAGTTTGTCATTATATGAGCATGTTCGATAACTTAAAGAGAAGGGATGGGACTCTGATCCCCTCTGATTCCCATCGCTCAGCTTGACCAGTTCGATCGGTTAAACACTCTTTACCAGTTAGAGACCAGCGTTAGCCAGCTTATACAGCTTATACCAACGTTAGCCGGCTTATACAAAAATGAATCATGGTGGTCATATGCATCAGCTGGTACGAATGCCTATATCGAATGCATCAGCGGCTTATACCCTGAATACAGATACTGGCTTCCACCCTTTGCCAAGGCTTCCACCCTGACATACATATAAATGCTTCCAACCTCACAAAACGTGGTGTGAGGCTGAAAGCTTAAAGCAGGTAGTGTAAAGCTAATAATAAGTACCTTAAGGCAGGTGGTATGAGCCATAAAGCAGGGTGTAGCAGCTTAAAGCTAGAACGTGGCATGCTAAAGCTTGAACTTGAAGCTTAGAAAGGCTACCTCATCTAAGAAGGCTAGGGAAGGAAGGGAAGCTAAGTAAGACTCACCTACTTACTCACTCATTAAGGAAGCTCAGAAAGGTAGTAAGGTAAGCTAAGAAGGTTTCACTCATTCACTCACATAGGTCAGTAGGGGACTCAAGCTTTCTCCCTCACATAGAAGGCTAGGGAAGTAAGTAAGTAAGAAAGGCTACTCACTCAACTACTCATTCAGAAAGGATAGGTAGGGGACTCAAGCTTCTCCCTCTCATCCATTCAGCTCGATCGCTAGTTGGAGGGGGACGGATGGTTCGATGATCGCTACTGGTTCCAGGTTCGGAAGCAATCAATGGTATGATTCAAGCAGAATAGTTGTTATCCTTGCCGAAGTACTTATCGATTCCTTACGGGGCTTTGGTCGAGCAAGCGAGAAACGGGGATTGGGGTGGGTGGGTAAATAGTTAGCAATAGAGCGGCCTTACTAACCTTTCAAGATGCGGACAAGCGGCTTCGCACCTTCTTGAAATCGCCTTTGCTTTGGATCGCTAACTCAGGCCCAAGTAAGGTGGTGGTATGCCTATTTCGGATCTGACCTGGGGATCTATTTCCTTGACTTGGTTGGCCTAACTTTTCATTATGCACCGGAGTCTAGATGGAAAGAAAGCGGATATCACGTATTCACCGGGAACCGCCTTCCTTTATTTAGATTCCCCCGCCTACCGCGGCGGACTAAAGGGTTGGCTTTATCAATCTCTCTAACCGGTATCATAAGAGTCGTTAGTACCGGTAAGAGCCATGACCTTCAGGGTTGGCCTAAGTCAGATCATTGACAAGGTTCGAAAAAACCCTACCGATCTCGAATGACGTAATTACGTATATAATGAATGTAGACCGATTCACTTACTCGATCTATCTCTCTTTTCTTTCTTTGGGGGGTTTATATATTGCTCAAGGCTGCCTCTAGCTAGGAAATCACTCTCATTATATATGTCATTACGGCAGCAAATGAATCAGTCAGTTCCTTATTGCTTTGCAATATTGATTAGTTAATAAGTATCATGCATTCGCTTTACCCTCATACTAGCTGGCTGCTTCTACCTTCCCCACGATAGCTAACTAAGGACCTTCATTCCGCTCGCCTCCCATTATGAAATGCGCCCCCTTACTTCACAAAGAGAGCTTAAATCGCTCGCCCCTAACATTACTTCGCTAACCTTTCCGGAATGGGAAGAGAGGGGGGGCATGCATCCACCAGGTTTGATAACTCTCAATTTGCTTTAGCTAAATAGACTCCGTGCCTGCACTGCATTGAAAGTTATTCCATCTATTCATGCAAGATCAGGGGTCTGGTTGTTGCAGTTCATCAATTCAAGAGGGCAGTTTCCACGTACGATCAAACGGTGGTTCCTGTGCCACCCACCTACTGAAATGAATCTAATCTAGTAAGTAAGTTTTGGTTCTGTTCATATGAATGCTGAAAGTGCCGAGAGCCAGCCAGCCCTTCCTTCCGTCCAATATGCGGAGGTCGGGTTTTAGTTCCTGAATAGGGCAGTTCCGATCCTCCGACGATCCCACACAAAACTCAGCGGTCTAAAGCAAATAGGGAGAGTACTAACAAAGGTCTAAGTGGTGCCGTCCGTACCAAGTACGAAGATGTAAGCAATTGTTGGTTATTGAAGCCCCCCGTCTAACAAGGCTCTCCTCTCTGATGGACCATCACTCCGTGCCTAAAGCAAGTGGTTGTTTAGAACGCTCTTCCAAGAGAAAAGTGAAAATAGACTCAACTGCATTCAAAGTGTAATGGTTTTTATAGCTTGTACTAATCACTAGTATAAGCTGTGCAATCACTACGAGTCTAATGGTTTGAATAAGGTAACAGACAAGATGCTTAGTGACTATGAGTAAACCGTATTCATTACAGGTGATATCGAAACATGTATACAAGCTAATACGAGTACCTATGTAGTTACGTAACCATTACTGTTCAATCTTGTACTATAATTCCATAATACAGGTAATGCCTGAATACGGGTAATCAATACAAGCTGGAAACAGAGGAAGCCAACTTTGAAGTCAAAGAATGCTTTCTTTGCATGGTTTATGATTGTAGGGGTAAAAATTGATAACCTTTACTAGGAACCCCCTTTACCCTATATTCCCTTTCCTTATGAAGAAGTCTTCTTGGTACAACTATTACCTTCCGGGTACCGCTATTACCTTTTCTTCCGGCCGAGTCTTGACGATATGATTCATCCATTAGAACCAACTCTATCGCTAGGAATTGATCTACCTGCCTTTCGGTTCATGCCTGTGCTAACTACCTACCTGAAGAACTATACCTTTCTACCTATACAACTTGCTTCATTAATTGCGGGGACTGCTGCCTATTATCTTCTCTTATCAGAACCACTGGATCAACGAAGAAGGAGCAGAGAACCCTACCATTCGCCAGAAGTGGAGGACCTAAATAGTCAGCGCCAACAGAGTTATCCCGCAGCTCGAAGAAAGGCAGGCAACAAGTAGTATCAATGGTGTAAGGCTTAAAGGAGAGCCATTTACAGGGGCGGAGACGGGAGAAGCAAGGGCGGGAGTAGAGAGAGCCATAGAGCCAGCGCTTCGCCTAGAACCCCTGCCCGTAGTTCAATATTTACGTGTTCCAATCAAATCTTGACGCGTTAGCAGCCGCTATTCAATTTGATTTACTACCATAACCTTATTTAGATAGGCTCTGCCCCTTCTAGGTCAACTAAAGAAATGGCTGGAACTGGGGAATATGAAATCGGCTCTCGATCTAGCTCAGATGCCTTCACTGATTGTGGTTCACTGGCATCATCAAGGGGATCGGCTTAAAAACCCCACATGAACCTATTCTCCGGGTCCCGCTCCAACCACTCGAGAGAATAACCAATACCTTCTCTGGAAGGCCCTCGAATCCATAAGATATCTTCTCCATCCCCCATCCAAGGCCTAACCCTTACCCTATAGGGGAGAGGACCGGTCGAACAAGAGAAACCTTCCCGCGCTGCTTATTATTAAAGCTGCTAATGTTTAGAGAAACACCGATCGGAATTGGGTGAGACGTGGGATAGCTCATCCTTAGGCTTGTTTAAACCCCAGACTCGTCAACCCTTTACCATCTGTCTCTCAATATAAATAACCCAAAATGTAGTACTTGCAACCAATCGATAGCTAATCCAATAATCGGGATCGGATGAATCACGATTATACGTTCGGGTACAGGCTACTAAATGAGAGAGTCCGCTCATGAAACTCCAACCCCTGGTTATATCCGTTCCGAAGAACATGCAGGTCTTATTGTTGGTTCAATTCGAAGGACAGGCGGATACATGAAGTGAGGGAATTCTGTTCGAATTGGAGAGAAGCAGGCTTATGGAATTCACTTCCCATCATTCATTTCCTCCTTGTGGTCTGCTTGGTTAGTGAATTCGGTTGTGGTATTTACATCAATAAAAGCTGCTGTTTTCTGGTCCTTACCCTCTTACTTTACGAAGGCCCACGGAAGTCCAGGAAAGGACTGAAATGCCTCTTACTTGACGAATGCCTTTATCAAATGGAAGAAAAGAGGCTGAAATGCCAAAAAGACTTTACGAAGGATCACTTTCACTAACCAATACATGATGAACGTAATAAAGCACTACTTAAGAAATGCGAGCAAGAGGCCGGCTGGATAATAAGTCGCATGCATGCTTTAGCGACACAAGATGGGGGCGGACTTAACCAAACATCTCACGACACGAGCTGACGACAGCCATGCAGCACCTGTATGCCTTTGAGTGTAGTCCTGTTACGAGACACACATCGGCGATTGAGCTACAATAGCAAATTACACACCCTGTTCTGTATCCAGAGAATCGCTATGAGCGGAGAGACTTCGAATACTAGTGGATCATCAATGATTAGGTATGTTTTTTATATACGTCAATGCGTGGGTGGATAGATCAGATATAAAATGCGCATCTGTCTTTATATAATGCACCCGTAGCACTTGGTGGGCTCATTTGTTTAGATCACTTAGATTCATTTCGTCCTTTTTTTTCTACCCATTTGAGAGCGAGGTCATCCATTTGAATGCTCCATCGTTGTGCTGGAGCCATTGCTTCTACGAATCCCCTCATCCTATCCCAGCTATGGAGGAAGCATGCACTAATGATTGGAAGCAGTCACTTTGATGAGCGTACTCTAAGGTGTAGTAAATGCTCTCTGTTAGGCTTGGTTAGGGGTCAAACGGGATGGGATGGTTAAGTGCCGATCGGGAGGAAATCCTGGGATGCATTGGGAGGATAAACGGAGAACATAAGGAGCTTTATTCTAGTGGTCGGGCACTATGATCTCAAAGCTAAGTATCGGTATAGCAATTGAGGAATAAAGCTTGGAGGATCTAACCGCGGAGATATGATGTTCCACTCCGGCACTAAGATCGGTAATATTTTCCCGGGTGTACCTTTTCTCATTCTTATGCTCTTCCGGTTGTTGGTTCAATAGTTCAATGGTTCTACCTTGGCTCTACACCCTAACTTCAATAACGATAGCTGCCCGTAAGATTGAGGTAGATACAATATTTAGACCGCCTATTTATCCCTTTCGATTCAGCCAACTAACTATGCCTTTTACAAGAGGGAATAACTTCTGTACGTATGAAATAATTGGGCTTCAAGAGACCCTTCTTTGTTTCGGTTCGACCCCCTTACCAAATAAGTAACCTTGGGCGTCTCTGTTATGATGTCACCATATATAAAATAGAATATACGTTATTATGCTCTAGCTCATTCGCTTACTCATTCTATTCCATTTGCTGCTTCCCTGCTACGGCTCCCTGGCTCCCTGGGAACCAACGAGCTAGGGGGAGAGCCCGACCAACAGAAAGAGACGGACTGGAAATCGGATCATTAGCCCCACCCACTAAGTGGTATCCACTATCCATCTATTTTCCCGGGCTAACATATACTATCTATTCCTTTCTATCCCCTGGCCTCCTTTCCCCGAGCTGATACACTTCCAGCCAACCCCATTTTATTCATCTCTATTCAAAGAATATCATGAGTAGGCTTTGGCCGCATTCAAGGCGAGGGAGCGGACCCCCTTCTCCTTTCTAGTTTTCGACCGGTTGCATTCGACTTTTTCACGTTACTCCGCCTCACCAAAATGAACTTATATGAGTGAATGTTGCCGCCAAAGTTGCATTTCGGTCAAGTATAGAATGGTTGGGACAGATAGGAGTATGGGATACTAGTCAATTGATATAGGTTGTAGGGCATGCCGGTTACCCCTTTCCCACTCGGTGTTCAATAGGAAGAGCTGGATCGACAGCATATGTGTTTGTGCAGGTTGGGCCGCAGGGGTAGCTCCTCTATATCATGCTCCACCCGCTCTAAGCTTGTAAAGTTTCGAGTTTGGCACTCAGCATCACAAGCAAGTTCCCTATCTGACCTACCAAACAAATTGGTTTTAGAGACGAATAAACCCAGATTATTAAGTCCCCCGTCGGGCGGGGTTAGTTTGAGGGGAATAAGGGGTTCACGTTTAAGTAAGGCTTTGCCGTCAGGGATGAATCGATAAATAAGGCCTTGAAAGGCCCTATTGGGCGTTGGGGGTAAATACTTACAGTAAGGCTCTAGTTCAGTAATCCGGGATAATACTTCGTGAACTAAGGCATTGAATGAAGGGCTTGAAGGGTCCTCTCCGGCTTGCCTGATGGAGGGGATGGAGAACCCAGATAGATGTTACGGTGTTATATTATATACGCGATTTCGGTTTTACAACACCACACCGAGCTCGCTCTTGTGACGGGACGGGGGCAAAATAGCGCTTCAGTGACGGGCTTTCCGGCCCTATATTGATTCCCCTCAAAGTCACTAATGACATGCTCGTATTCAAAGTCACTAGCCAGGCCAAGGAAAGCCTTCTATTTCTTCCCTCGAGGATTGAAGAAAGCGTCTTGAAAGCCTCCTAAAACCCAAAATACGCCCACTCCTGAAAACTAGGGTTGTGATAAAGGCCTTATTGATTTGGGAAGAGTTGGCCTTTCTTTATGGATGGGATTGAGGAAAGAAAAGAGGCTATCGACAATGCTGCTTGTCATTCTTTCTATATATGTAATTACGCTTTAGCACCGGTAGTTCGGAACGGCCCACCCACTCACTTCTAAATCAAATAGAACGGGATTTGATAAGAGGGAGACCCTAGAACTGGAACACCTCCCCATGATGGGATGGATGAAACTGGAGCGGTGGGCATTCCTGATGGTTGAGATGATGATGCACCTATTGAGGTAGGCACAGGATCTACCAGTTTCTGGGATGATATCACCATACACATGTTGGATGTGCTCGGTATCGACACTACAAGAGGAGGACCATAATATGTGCGAAGTAAAGTGGAGTCTTTGAAGACTCTAGGGCCTATTCCTGTAAGAGAGGAAATGGGTTGGCTTCCCTCAATAGTAGGCAAGACGTTGTTTGGATTGAGATGAGACTTCGGGTAATAATAAGTCATCTGATCAACGGTTGTGATCTTCCCGTTATGTGGAAAAAGAATCATGCAGAAGACTGAGGAATCAACCGCCTGCATAGCATACATGTAACTACGTCCGAGGAGGATGTTGTAGTCCAATGGGGCATCTATGACCTCAACATCGACAAGAATGGTCTTACCGTTCGATGGGGACATTTTGATATAGTCCCTATGGTTGAGAGGGATGGCCATCATACGCTCGAAGGGTAATTGTAGATGGCACTAACTCAGGAGATCAAAGTGTTTTCCAAACATTGGCAGACATAACACATGTGGATGCTCCCTCATCAATGATGCACCGATGAACAATGACGTTCTTTATTGTGACCAGAATTTGGAATGCAACAGAAGGTGGAAGGTGAGGTGTTGTGTTATCGATATAAAAGGTAATCATTCTGTCATCCGAAGGATCGACAAACCCCAAAGAAGATAGTAAGGCCTTCCTCTGTGATGGGCAGGTTTGAAGGACCTCTAAGGATGACATAGCGGTAGGGGACTGAGCTAGATCATCTACTATGCTGTATTGATGAGTGGCTCTTGCATGCGAATTCTGAGCGGTATGACGTAAAGGGATCTTCGGTACCTTAGGGGGTAGATCAACCTTAGGTCACGGTATCTTCAAGGGGCCACTACTAATGGGTGGAGAGTTGTTGGTATCAGTTGGCATTAGCTCAGCTATTAGCCCATATTGTCGACTGTGAGTTACAAGGTTCACTTTGGTGGAGTCCAAACATCAAATTTGATTGGAATGTCCAGGAGGATGATTATTGGACGATTGGCCTGAAGATTGGTTCTCGGACGTACTCACTAGGCCTTGTGATGGAAAAGGGTTTATTAAAACAGTTAGTTGGTTTACAGGTGGGGGAGCCGGTTGGGTACCAGGTTGACCCTATCGGGCCCTAGCTTGGTCAGTTGCTTCCTTTAACTGAAGCAATTCTGGGAGAAGAGAGCAATTAGCCCATAAACACCACAAATAGTGCAAGAATGATTGGTCTGAAGCATGATCCGAGATTCAGCTATTGACTGCCTACACCTGATAGTAGTTACTTACCATACGACCTAGACCTTTTAGCCCTGGCTGGATGGCTGGCTTTCTTTCTAGCTTTCTTTCTGGCTGACTAACTGACTGACAGGAACTTCAATGGCTGGCTTAAAAGTGGGAATTTCACTAATGAAACCTGGCGTTGCCCATCCAGAGTCATACTAGCCGTACAACACTTGAAATCGTGGGAAATGACTCTGCATCTGGCTTTGGATCACGCTCACGAAGGTCAGAATATCACTCATCAGGATCTGCCGATCTCCTACCTGATAATCTCCACTAGCATGAAGGTAATTGATAATCAATTAGAAGTCAATTTTTCTTTCTTTAGGGGAAAACCTGGAATGTCAAAAAACCCTCCGCACGTAGGGCTGCTACTTGCTTCTTCTACTGGTTTCACAACTGGATCCACTAGATAAGATGCTACCCATGCCTTAGATGCTGTTGTTGAACCGGTATCGGGGCCATAAACTTCAACTTATCATAGTGGTGGTTGAACCTCATTCGCTCAGCCCAGCTCCAAGACCTCAACCTCCTTTGCTATTTCAGGATCCTCGGCGTTAGCTTCTTGACCCTATGCTCGGGTCTTCGCCGAATAGGACCCGGTAGGGGGCTCGACTGATAAGGACCTTTAGGTGCTCGACCATAAGGATGCGTAAGCAGGCTCGACTGTTAAGGATGCGTAAGCAGGCTCGACTGATAAGGACCTTTAGGTGCTCGACCAAAAGGACCTTTAGGTGCTCGACTGTTAAGGCCGCCATCGAGACCCCCCCACCCAATAAGTAAACCCTAACCCTTTAGGGGGCTCGACTGATAAGGAGAGGAGAGGAGAGGAGAGGATGCTAACGCATGGCTCGACCAACGCCCCCCCACCCAATAAGTCAAATCAATTTCTTGCTCGACCATCGCCCCCCACCCAATAAGCATCTAGGACTGACTTTTCCTCAACCGACATTCGTCTGGGGATGGGTCCGTAGGTAGGGGATGTTGGGGTAAGAGGAGGAGAAATAACCACGGGTACTTCTTATTTCTCAATTCCTAGCTCGCCTCAAATTAGGGTTGGTGGCGCCAAGGACAAGGGGATCTACCAGCTGAAGGAGAAAGGAATCTCCATATCCCAAGGCAGATGTAGGGACCTTTTACGGTAGACCAGGAAGTGCAGATTCGAATCCAAGGAAATCCAAGGTCCCGGAGGGGCTTGCGCTTCCTAGTGCAAGGAAGAGATGAAGCTGCTGGCTCGAAAGAGATTTTGACAGCTTTCCACAGGCATAAATCCGGCAAGGTCCTGAACTGTTCAAAAGGAAAAGGAGCACCTAATCGCTCTCCCGGGAAGCCCCTCGGGATTACTCCGCTGTGATGAAGGCTAGATAAAAGTAGGGTGGTCGGGTAGCCGATCGGTTGGAGGTACAACTCGCCCATGTGTGGAGATCTGGGAACCGTAAAGGCTGGATTGAGCAATGGAAGGAGGGTATTTCAGATCTGGGTTTTATCGGACGACATGGAGGAACCTGTGTTCGTGATGGTCGAATTCCATCTGGCGATCTCCCGATTTCAATTCGCTGTCTGAATCCAATAGGTTACCGATCTTTCTTCTGGGCGGGACTCTGCCTGAGACTATCTCAATGGATGGGAAGCTGTTCATTCGGGTTAGGATCTGACTGAGACTTGCAGGAAGAAGGGGAAGTGATCTGTCTGGGACCGGAAAGAGGTAGAAGCGCAATGTATAAATACTAATATGCCTTCACTTGCCCATGAAAAAGGAGAAAAGGATGAGGATGCGCAAGCAGGCTCGACCACCGCCCCCCACCCAATAAGCATCAAGGACCGGAGGGCGATGGCGGGGGTCGAGCGTTCGTTACCTCACCCTATATTATTTAGGGGTCACTCACTATTCCGATGGTGAGGGGCTCGACTGATAAGGACCTTTAGGTGCTCGACCATAAGGACCTTTAGGTGCTCGACTGATAAGGAGAGGGAGAGGAGAGGAACACCTGAAATCAAGTCTGAAAAGGTTTGGATTCGGTCTCTCCTCAATCACATTGGTCAGAAGCTATCTCCGGGTCTGGATGGGATAGTCGTTCAGTATCAGTCAGTATCGGTATCAGTTGGTCTCAGTTGGTCGGTATCAGTCGATATCGATATCAGTTGGTCTCAGTTGGTCTTAGTCGGCCAGTCTCAGTCAGCCGGTCTCAGTGGGTCGGTCGGTCGGATCGTTACTGGCTTCCCTTATTCAGTAACTAACCCTATTATATATGTTAACGCACTCCTCCAGGAGGGCTGGCTTATCGGGGGGCTCGCTCCGCTCAACAAACATCCCCCCCCCCCCCCCCCCCCCCCCCCCCCCACACCCCCCCCCCGCCCACTCTCCCTACAATTGAGAGACTTGCTTGCGCCTCCTTGCTCTCCTCACCCTGATGGGTGAGCAATAAATAACCTGAGGAAATAAGCAAGCCTTAACCAAAAGTAAGTGTAGCCCTCCCTTACGATTAGTTCAAGTTCTCGGGGTTTACAGGACAAATATTCACGAGAAAGGCGTACAAGTCTCAATCCCAGTAGTAAGTTAATATGCTCTATAAATAGTCATGTAGGTAATCATTCCTATAGTAGACATAATACAAATACTAGTAGCAATCAGAATAGTAATAGTACTTATAATCTATCATGTTTTAGTAGGGTCTTTCCCTGTGAGTGTAGAGATTAGCCTTGTTCCTGCTGAATCCTCCCTTTTCAAGGTGATAATTCCTACAGTACCCAGTACATCTAAACTGAGTTTTTGCTCGAAACTAGTCTAATTGCACAGAATCCTCACCCATCTGTCAATATCCAATCAAAAAGTAATAATAGATTTTATGCCAACCGAATACAACCTAATATACTAAAGTAATGCTCAGCTCGATATGTGAGGAGTTCAACAAGAGTCAATGAAGGCAGGAAAAAGCGCTGCTTGCGCTGACTTGTTTCTCGTAGCACTCTAAATAGTAGTAAGAGCAGACCCATGAATGGAGATACCACTGAGACGTACTAGCTATGGTAGATCGGGGAATGAAGTTGGCAAACGCCCATACCCAATGCACCCACAGCGTTATGTATCGGGGATCTCCAGTACAAGGGTTACGCTCAGATTTGATCCTTATAGAGATAGAGTAATGCTTTAATAGATTTGAATGGAGTAGAATGAAATGGACCAAAAAAGGCTGATTACACTGACATTCGGTTTCGATCTCCTCCTATAAAGGTATTTTAGGGGGCTCCTATAGAGGTAAATTAAGGGGGCAAACCTAGGAATGGGAGAACTTAGAAATACTGAGCCGGGTAGACCGGGGAATGAAATTGGCAAACGCCGTGTGGACTCAATGCATTCGACTGTTCTTTATCGAATCATTCCATTCTCTAAGGTTAGCCAATTGCTCACCTCTTGCTGGGCGTAATAAGCATGCTCGTTAGCTTCGGGTGATTTGGTGAAATTCCAACCACTATGAATGCAAGAGCTCGCAAAGAGGTACTAAGACCGATAGATCGGGGGAATAATATTTGCATAATGCCTGTAGTAGACCCAATGCATTTGGGCTTTTCCCCCGTAGCAGTTTCCAGTTCAAGGTGGTTGGTATCCATCATAAAACACCGATAGCTTAGCATTCATCAATAGCTTAGGATTCAGTAATCAATCTCTACGTCTTCGGGGCTAATAGTATCTATAAGTGCCTTGCTTTAAGGCTGAGATGGACAGGATTTGAACCTGCAACTCTTAGACACTTCATTGAGTAGTGCACTAAGCCGATTACCTAGTTTCTCGTAGAATATCTTTATAATACAGTTGCTTATCCAATAATAACATCTGCGAGATCAAACTATATCCAAGGGACAGGGTCTGACTGATACTTACACGCTTAATGGAAAAGGGCGGGACGTCAATAGTCCTTGGGAAGTTGACAGGCAAAGAAGCTAAGCAAGTCGACATATGCTAGTCAAGGGCAGGGGGAAAGTACATCAGTTCTTACTAAGAATCCATCTTTTTCCCCTCGAAGTAAGTTCTAAGGTTAAGGGCAGTTCGTCCCACTCCGTTTAAGCATCGAGGTAGTACGCAATAATGGGAGTGGCATATAGAGGTAACCAATTGAATTCACTTGACTCGTCCAGGGCTGTTTATCATTAAGTGGGTAGTGCAGATCGAGAATGCTTCTCCTTTGATCCAGCCGGGACCCTTCTAGGACTTATATATACGCGCATGTTTATTTACCAATGATACGATTCTGAGGCTCCTCCGCTGCATCTCAATCTAAGGTGAGTTAACTTATCTTGGGCGTCCAATCTTATACACCCCGGGCATTGAGGTAAGTCTTCTCTATGGCCCACTATCGGTATGGTTCAAATCAGTATTCACTAGTTGACCAAGCTCATACGACTCCTACGATTCTGGGTTTCAAGGCTTAGATTCCACACAATCGGTATGGTTTGGTCCACCTGACTATCCTCCTAATCTGCCCTAAGCATGCTCTTACCCACTTACTGATGCTCGTATTGGTGCTTCTGTCTCTAGCCGGGGGAGTGGTCGGACTTTCGGGTTTTGAGTCACATAGATAGTGGTGGTTCAGCCGATCAAAGGAAAAGCGGCCAAGGATGGGGTAGAAAGAAATATGGTGATTATGGCTAGGCATCTCCTTCTTCGTTCACAGATTTATAAATGAAATAAACTATGGAATAAGTACGTCCATATTTCAGCGTTAGGGATGCAAGGACCCGCTAGTGACAGGACTCAACCCGGCCCTTACCCAATGCATTTTCTATTTTTCACCCTAAGCCCAAACATCTTACGCTCTTGGGCATGACATTCTCGGAGCAAGCCCTAACCTTACCTTCCTTAATATGGACCCACCTACTATCGGAGTAAGTACTACTTCAGAATGTCCCTGGCTACTCTACTGGTTAAGTATTCCTGCAGGTGGGGCATGCACATAAATAAAGGATGAATTATGCGTCTTTAACAGAAGAAACTGCTCAATCGACTGTTGCTTAATGAAAATAGACTTCTACTGGATCTAATACTGGTTCTTCACCACCTGGTCCTGAAGCTGCCTTAGCTTATGCTTTTCCTGATGCCTTAGTGACCTTCACCTTTGCTTATGGGTCTCGATCTCGAAAGACAGAATCTCGTTCACGAACGTAAGAATCTTTATATACTGAACCATTTCAAGGGTGCGTAAGCGACTAATAAGGATGCGTAAGCAGACTCGACCAAAAGCCCCCCCACCCAATAAGTAAATTGAAGAGGGGCTGGATCGACTTTTGCTGCTTACGGCTATTGGTATGAATCTTCGGCTCGCTCTGGATCTGGATCTACTACGACTGGTGCTGCTTAAACATAATTCCCTTTTGCTGGACCTGGGGCTGAGAGCGAAGGTAAGCTAGTACAGGAAGTGACGTTGGTCGGGATGCTGGGTGATCAACTGTCTTTCTTTATAGCTACCTCTGTGCTTTATCGGGGCGGTTCCTGGCCCTAGGCATTGGATAGGTAGGTTTTCTCGCGGTTGGATGTGCTACGAGTGGATTGCTTCGGTTGGTTGGATGCACTACTGGACGGGTCCTAGGATTGGACGGGTAGGTGTGAGTTGCTAGGTTCGGATGGGTCCCTAGCATTGGATGTGTGATTTGCGGAAACGTGTAGATGCTGCTGGGCGAGGTGCTGCCACCCTTACTTCTGCTGTCCTAGCTCTTTCTTTGTCTCGGCTACCTCTTCCCCTCAAACTCTTTGGAGATCGTGCTGCTGGTAATTCTTTATATATGTAATTACGCTTTAGCAGACAATGTTGCTATTATATATGTAATTACGTTATCGAAGACCAGCTGATCCCAATTTCCTGGCTGGAAATAGGGCGTTACAACCATTTCATCATTCTCCGTGTCCCTATCAGCAAGGACGCTTATCAACCCATATGAATGAGTGAGTAAGTAGGCTACTTCTCCTTCCTTTCTTACCTTCCTTCTATTTATATAAGAGAGTTAGTTTAGTTATATTATAGATTGAATAACGAGTCATTCGATCGCTAAGGTCTTTCAGCTATTCATTATATATGAAATTATCTATGATATTATTGCTTCTACCTCTTTCATTCTTGTGAATTCACGTATGTAATGCATATTATTTCATTCCTCACATGGTTCCGTACCGTTCCGTCCGTCCGTTGGACCAAACCATCTCTGAGGATCTGTTTCCGTCCGTTGCTCGTTCCTCTCCTTATCAGTCGAGTCACTAACGTACCTCTCCCGCTGGTCGAGTCACTAACGTACCTCTCCTCTTCAATTTACTTATTGGGTGCCCCTCTCAAATAAGTAACTAAAAGGCGGTGGTCGAGCCCCCTAAAGGGTTAGGGTTTACTTATTGGGTGGGGGGGTCTCGATGGCGGCCTTAACAGTCGAGCACCTAAAGGTGATGGCGGCCTTATCAGTCGAGCCTGCTTGCGCATTCAATTTACTTATTGGGTGGGGGGGCT
>Ga0115851_100868_pt1 | contig 15059 bp, 9 predicted proteins | sample InSIn2gowninarea_FD_83865 | JGI IMG/M metagenome (GOLD analysis project Ga0115851, IMG submission 83865)
GGTCGGAGTTTGTAAAAGGCATCAATACAAAGGTTTAAGGTTGTCCCGATGACCGATTCCGATAAAGCACACTTTTCGAAAAAGCCGTTAAAGGAAGGGATATTATTATTTATTTCATATTAATGGTTTGATCCGTCCAACCATGATTCACCTCTGCTCAACCGCCAAAATACCCGCAGCATGCTTAAACGGGTCATTCGGCCGATTAATGATATAGTGGGCATTTAAGATTGGCACATTTTATTTAATGTGATCATAAGTTCTAAAAATCCTCCCATGGATTGTATCTGCGCCCATTTTAAAAGCTAATCCATTATTACGAATCTGTCATTATTTCTCATCACTTGCAAGCTTTCATTGCTATTTCTCTGTATTACGTATATTTGCTCCTCTGTGCAGAATTCATACAAAGGAGAAAGCTCAAACAAAATGGGGAAGAAATCCAAGAAGACCACAGGCACTTCCACTACGCCAGCTGCAGGACAGGTTCTCACCGACAAAAGAAAGGATTAATTTCGGATACAACATGTTCAGGTCTCAGCAAAACTACTTGGTAGAGTACCTACAAGTTAATCGAAAGTGAAGAACCTACGGTAACAGTAGTAGAAGCCACTGCTGATTCCACTCAGAAATCTAAGTCCACTCTTAAGGATTTAGCTAACTCTTTCCTTCACAAGATAGCAGCCAGGGAGCAAATTCTCCCATACACAGATGTAGTACGTTGGGCAATTGAAGAAATCCCGATCATGGACAGAACCTTCAGCACCAGGGATGGGAGAATTTTCGGGTCGTTTAAAGCTGAGAACTTGAGGCAGATGTATCATTTGCTCGAACCAGAGAATATATACAATAAGGCGTTCCGCACCCATCCGGGATTGGAGACAAACTCCGGCCAAACACAAACACGAATCTTCCGGTAAGTACTCGGTTGATTCTCTGGCTTCTCCTTATTGCTATGCGGGAATAATGATGTGTAGATTATGGGGATTGCATGACTCTGCTAATTTCACCATAGAAATGGTTCCTTTAATGGAAGCAGCAGTGAACAATATAATTATGGATTGGGCTACTATTCTCTCAGATAAACTAGCCATAGCTGTTCTGGATTTTAGAAATCAGACTGTCGTCTCTGAAAGGAAAATTCCCCCATTCTATTACAGTGCATATATTGTAGATACATTATGTTTCAATTCTGAATTTCCCGTGATTGGCTGGAGATGGACTCCACAAGATCCCACCGCTATCCACATTTACCATCAGAAATTATGGAAGACCTCTTACAAGCATCATCTGTACCAAATCTGCAATGGCTTCATGGTGCCTATTTATTATTCTATTTTTGATAAACCCATTCCCAAGATTTCCTATCAAGCTTCGTTCGATTTAACATCGGTAGGGAGTTGGTTTGGAGAAGAGAAATTTACATATATAAGAGTTTTCGGAAGCCAAGCCAACCCACATGTTCTCCCTTTGTACATACCAGATAAACTGCTAGCAAGAGAAATCGCTTATCAGATTATGGCTGAAAGTACTACACAGACTCTCAAGAAAGAAAAGAAGAGGGGCTGGCCCTCTTTTCCCTTGAGGTGTGGTGTCTATACTCTGCATGATCTCAAACATGCAGAAAAGGAAGCCACAAAGATTAAATCCTTAACTCTGGCGACTATCCCAAATAGGCCATTCGATCCAAAGAAGGTTGCCTATAATGCACTAGAACAGGCCAAATTGACAAAATTTGAGCATAAAAAAGATACATTTGACGACCTGTTCATTTCAACCGAATCAATAGGCCAGGCTAGAGAACTCGCTAGAATAAAATATAATGATGAAGGGTTGACTGAGTTTAATAAACTTAGAGAACAGAGGTTGCAAACTCTGCCTCTAGATTTACTAGCAACGACCCCAGCGACATCATCAAGCGAGCCTGATCGGCAGCAGTCAAAGGAACCTCCAGTTATAACGAAAGAACAACAAAGAATACAGGAGGAGAAGCAGAGAAGAGAAAAAGAGGAAAAGCTGAAGAGGGAACAAGAGGAACAACAGAAGAAACAGCAGGAAAAAGTGCGAAAAGAACCTCAAGCCGAAAAGGAAAAACAAACCACCATTGATGTCAATATAGATACTCATGTTGACCCCAAGTTGATCAAGGAATGGGAGCAATTTGATTCCATCATTAGTGGCTTGGAATGTTCGAAGGACACAGACACTTCTAAGGTAGCTGATACACAGGGAATCACTTCACCACAGGTTCTAAGCGGAACCAGCGGCTCACCCATTTCTAAGGATGTTGAGATTATACCAAAGGACCCCTCCGAACAAATCATTCTCCAAGTAGAAGATATTCCTCCCTTGGATGTTTTCTACAGCCCTAGGCATAAAGCAGTGGTAAAGCGACAAAGAAAAAAATGAAGGACTGATCAACCTTCTATCTTTCCAGAGCAGACAATTACGGGTAATGTAGTTTGGAAGGAGGAATTTGACCCCTCCGATGTCTTAACAAAACTATCACAGTATGCAGGAGCCTATTCCGCAGCAACAATCGATAAGGCGTCAGAGGTAAGTCTTCTATTGAAAACCAAGGACCAAGAAATTTTCGCACTACAGGCAGAATTAGCTGAGACAAAGCAGAAGGCAGAGCAAACAGAGGAGCAATTGTTGGCACAACGGCAAATGAACAGTCAATTAACTCAGCAATTGCAGGCAGAAAAGCAAAGGATCGACCAAGGCGCGATCCAGAAATAGAAGGAATTATCATAGGCATTGGCACAGTTAAGGGCAGCAAACGAGCAAATGATGAAAACAAAGGATGAGCAAATTGCTCAATTGTCATCGCAGCTCAAAAAAGTAAAGGGCACTTCACAAGTAGCTGAATTCAGAGCAGAAGCATCACTAATAAACAATGCATTAATATCCCAAATTAAGCTCTTATGTCAACAGATCGCTCAAGCAGAGCCGCTGTGTGAATTAACAATATCCATAAATGAACGGGTAGAGAAGGCCAGAAATGAATTGGATCAAGCCGAAGAGGTCATAACTGCATTTCTTGACTGGCAAGATTCTGAGCAAGGGAAAGAAGCAAATTTTCCCAAGATCTCAGAAACACATAAAGACATACTCTTCACCGAATGGCATTCTCAAATGTTAAAAGCAGAGAGAGCAGCTTCAAGATGTAAAGCAACTTCAAGCAATCTAGTTGAACTAGTTAACGACACTCTCTACTTATCAAATATGATTTCCCAATGTACGCCAGGAAAATTGACAACGACAAATACATTGGAGCAAACATTGTATCCTGATCTAGAAGAAAGCGGGAGATTAATTGCTGGGATTAATAGTTTAAGCTTAGAAGCATACTGGCTCTTCCTTATTAAGCCACATACACAGAGAGCCGCCCTTAAGTGCCTAGCAGATGCAATCGGGTATATAATTCCCGATATTCAAGATGCCACATATGCCGCCCAGCTCAGTTCGCGCCTCAACAAACCTCCTAAAGTAGAGCCAATGCTTGCAATAAGTCAGCTCAGATTTAAAGGCAAGCAGCCAACTTGATGAATCATGCTCCCGCCTGCCAGATCGCTGGCAAAAATAGGATCAAAAGTTATTGATACCAATTACTTAGGATTTCTGTTTATTAGATATGTAAATTAGTTTAGTATTTATAGACCCTTTCATTGTTTTAGAAGGGGTCGTAAAGTTTTGTAATAGACTTAAAACACTGAAGTTTCCACTACTGTGCTTCAGTCAATATTCTTTTATGAAACCAGACCAGTTGTTCTTAATTTGACAAGGAAGCTTCTTTATGCAATTGTGCACTACTGTCTTTGTTGAGGATGTTTTTGCGTTGAAGGAAGAACTACAAATAGCGATTGATATTGGGAGTGTCAAGCAGCTCATATGGTATTTCTATCTATGACTGAATTCATTCCTTTCATATGAATTGTTATGTGATTATTCTTGCTATTGTTGATTATATGCATGCGCTGTAACAACAGATCTTTATTCATTCCACTATTGGATGTTTTATGATGTGCCTTTTCTTTAAATCATGTATATGTCAATGATATAAATGATAAAGTGTGGTAATATCACCTTAATCGCTTTGCTTAACTATTTAGGCATAGCAATCATGAATAGAATAACGTCCATGTCTGTTAAATGGAGTCATCTATATGCCCGTTTATAGATACGGATCATCAAGCGCTACACTTTAAAAAGCTCAATTAGTCCCCGGGATAGATCATAGTAATTTTCTTGATTAATAGTTTTAGTTATTCGCTTAACGCTACTTTAGTTTATAAATCATCCATCCATCCCGTTTATCTATTTTTGGGAAACTGGTCCCATTATCCCCAGTCGGAGCCACTATTCCAAATGGAAAAGGAGTTTTACTAAGGTCCGGACCGGGTGGTTATCCCCAATGTTGTCGCAGCGATTTTCGAGGCATCAACAGGTACAAAAATAGAGTTGCTGCAAATTTTCTATTAAAGGATCAAAATATTACAAAAGGTCGGTTCTTCACATTCTCCACCAACCTCTCTCAAAGTTGAAAACCTACTTATTTATAAAGAAAATATCTCTTTAGATATCTTTCCACCTAGGTTGCACACCAAATTTAGAACACCTAGACCATGACTAAACCTATTTTGACAACACAAACCATGATCTATGACAACACTTGTGAAATTTTTTGTAATGAACATATGGTATAAAGGGAAAGGGAGAGGTAAAAGTGAATAAAAAGGAGCATAGGCCATGAGAATCAAGAGGCATAATGACTCAGTACATTCGACATCACTAACAATCATTTACAAATAAACCATTATACAACAACAAACTTTCGTAGCGAGACAAGTGTTGCAAAGGACCATTTTGCTACAAAAGTGTCAGGGACTTTCATAGCAAAGTATGGGTTTGCGTAACTGTGTTTGTTGCAAAAGTTTGTAAAAGTGTCAGACAAGTCTAATATGAATTGATGAACTCAAAATGGATGGAATTGTGAACTTTTCTTTTTATGATGACCCTATTAAGCATTGAATGGACCCTATAACAGGTGTCACATGAAACTAAACATAAAAACCCTATCTAAAATGTCTAATCAATCTAAAAATTATTTCTTTAGGGTTATCATAGATCACATAAGGAAATAAATATATAGGGTAAGAGTTGTAGTTTAAGATTTACCATTCTAGGCTTGAGATCCACATATGATGGGAGGATGAGCTCAAGGGATAAGAGATATGTCCATTAGAGTATGATTAGATAGGAATTCGAGATCTCTATCCATGGTAAATAGTTAAAACACCCTGGAAGCTTCTGCAAGAGGAAGCTTCAAAGATATTTTTTTATTTTTCCTGAATTTCTAGAATTAGCACACCTACAAAAGTGAGTAACATGTGCTAACCAACAATTATTCCCAATTATGCAACATGCACTGAGAACGGGTGGCCAAGCATGCAAGGTATGTTGGGGCTAAAAACAATGTTTTCGAGCTAATTGTCCCAGAAACTCAGACTTTTTGGAGAAGTGATGCTTAGGGATTTACGAAGGGATTATGACAATGTGTTCAAGGATGTTGATGGATCCAGTTTGTAGGCCTATTGAATAGATGTGACAAAATGAATTGTAACACGATTATAATAACCATTTTTTAATTATTTTATAATTTCAAGAATTTTTATATTCCATATTTCTTTGTAAAATTTCCATAAACAAGTTGCCTAAAATTTAAATAAATTCCAATCACAAATTTGGAAGAGATAGTGACCAGAACTTTTTTTATTAAAAATGTCTCAAAAAAAACCCGACCAATTTTATTTATTAATTTTATAGAAAAATTACAAGAAATATTATTCTTGAACCTAGTGGCAATACTAGGTTGGTTTCCCATAGAAATTATTTCAGCCTCCAAATATAAATTCACAATCTCAAATAATTCTACTCTTGCATAGATAATTCAGCCTCCTTGAAGACATTTCATTTCCCCCAATTATCTCAGCATTCTCTTCCCAAAATAATATCATTCTGCAGCAATTATATTGATCTCCTAGCCTTGAATTATGAAAATTATTAATCCTCCTTACCCATGAAGCACTACTAAAGAACCTGAAGTGGTTCACCCTCTTCTCTCGCTAGGGTAGTGTTGATGGTGCTATAAATCCATCAACCAAGGGGATCACCCTGGTATGAAGTCCCAATCATACCTCACATCTTTTGTTGTATGAGTACCATCTGGTATAAAGGCCCAGTTTCCAAATTCTTAAATATCTGCCTTGTCTCTAGTTGTCAGCACAGGAGAATGATACAATGGTGTTTTCGAAAAAAAAATGGAGGTGTTCCCAGTGGGTGTGCAATTGCAAATGTGTGAAGGTTATTATACTACAAAGGGGGGAGAAAAGTAAACCTCTAAGTGAGAGGTAATAGTCCTACCCAGAAAGCTTCATCTAACATCTAGTGGAATATTCCACATAGGATGCAACAGTCGTTACAACCAACATCAAAGAAAATATTTGTCTAGTATCTCGTGGAATAGTCCACAAGGATGGGACATCGATAACATCCATTACACACATTCTCAATAAGATAAGCACTAAACTAACTGAAATAGTTCAACTACCTTAGTACATCTAAAATCAAACATGAATATAAACATCCACAAAATAGTCTTACAAACATTCATAGTCCAAGCATGAAAAATGTGTTAGCCTTAAATGGCTTTTGTTATCAATAAAAAATATCAAGACACATGTTTACAATGTACATCACTAGCCCTAATAGTGGAACATTGGAGCCACTCCTTGCTCCTCAAAGAGCTAGATGATCTCTCTAATTCCTTGAGGGAGGAGCCAAGGTGAAAAGTCCTTTGCTCATACAATGACGGGGTGTATATAATCAAGGGGTGATTCTTCCCCTTTGTGAATCTTTGCCTACCCTCATGACTATTCAACCTCATATGGCTTTTCAACTTACATGACTCTACATATTCATGTGTGTCTTTTAGACTTCCACTTTACAATACATTTGAATATAATATACATGGTCCACAATGATGATGTGGTATATGACATCTCCTGCCAATACATGACATGAAACTGTTGACATGGACTGCATGAGTCATATGGTGATGTCAAGCCATTGTTGTTGTTGTGAGTGATGTCTTCTTGAGAATGATGTCTACTTGAGAATACTTTTATCTTCCATCTCCTTATGGCTAGGTGATAGGGATGTTCAATGATCTCAAGCCTTGGGTTGTGGTCGTGAGTTGGTATCCCTTTGCTTTGCCTTGATAGATCATATTGCATTCTCAGCTACAAGAATGTTCTTTGCATCTCTTCCTCCTTCATCTCCTTCTTCATCATCCCACTAGGTCACTGTATCTACAATTGACTCATGACAAGACAACATCATCTCGAAGACCTCCTATCCTAAGATCGTGCATTTTGGTCGAGGGACTAAGTTGGAACTGATTTACAAGTTGGGAAGGGAGTCTCAATGACTATGCATTGCACAGTCCTAGCACCTAGGGTTGAGGCTTGAGGCCTAGAACTATGCAATGTAAAGCTTAGGTTGGGTTGAGGGACAGTCTTTGTGTAGTTTGGGAGATGAGTGAGTCTGGCTGAAGGAGGAGCCACTGTGGAATATTTATGTGCAGTTCTGGAGAGGAAGGTTGGCTGAATTCTATGTGGTTTTGAGAGACAATGGGTTAGGATGATGGGAGGACCACTGAAGGCATCTTCTACATAGTTCTAGAAGGGAAGATTGACTAATAAGATTGGAAATTTTAAAGGGAAGACTGGTCTTAGGCTCAGGAACTATGCAATGTAGTAGCCATGGGAGACAGGAACTACGCATTATGTAGATCCAAGGGTCAAGGTCACAACTTGCTAACTTGAACTATACAATGTGTAGTCTAGGCAGGTTGGGTGAAGGTAGGTTTAAGGTTTGGGGAGCTTCTTTGGAAAAGGCTAAGTGCTGCACTAGTGAAACTGTCAGGCGATGTGATGGTAACACTTAAAATTCTTGACAAATCAACAACAATGATCACCCATGACACATGAACAACACTTTCACTTGTGTGTGAACACTTCATGACCAGCTATGACAGGTGCGACACCTAAGATGGACTTTATGACAATCATGACGACACTTGTGCAACAATACCCAAAAAATTGTGAATGAGTGCGACATGTATTTAAATGGTTACAAAAAATCATAGACACAAATGTGAGCCCTTGGAACCACCATAATGATCTTATGCATAAATTGTGACATCTATCATGAAGAAATATGACATCTTGCCTATTTTGCGAAAGTGAGTGAAATGCTTAGCTTTAAACACATGGAATGAATTTTAGCGTTTGCAACCATATATTTCATTGAAGACATAATGATATGAAAATGTTAAATTTTCCTTCATACTACAATAAGAGGTGCATTTGAACTTCATGAAAGATGTGCCTTGTTTTTCATACCTACCCTCCAAGGGGCTATGAATCAAATGGAGTCTTCATGCAGTCTTGACCTTCGATTTTCTATCATACCCCAAGGTTCCTTGGTCTTCTTGTCTGATGATTATATTTTCTCCTCAACTCCTTAAGTGTCATCTAGCATGTCCTCCTTCTTCATATCCTTCTTCCTCATCTCTCCATAGTGTAAAAGAGTACCAGCATCTACAACTCACTCATGACGAGATGACATTAGTCTGAAAAACCCCTAGTCTAGGATGTTGCATGATAATCCATTGACTAAACTAGAACTGATATTAGGTCAAGGGGGAAGGCTCAGTGACTAGGCTAGACTAAGGGATAAGAGTGCACAGTGCCCACTGAGGAAAAAATTTGTGTAGTGCCCACTGAGGGAAACATTTGTGCAGTGCCCAATGAGAGAAAAACTTGCATAGTGCTCACTGAGGGACTAAATTGTGCAGTTCAAGCAAGTAGTGGCTGCTACGAGATGGGTCCTTGGGAGGAAAAAATGCACAATTTTAGGAGGCAAGGGGGAATGGACAACTAAGAGGCTTAAAAAATAGAACTACACATTTTCTAAAGGCAGTGAACTCTGGCTAAGGGAAGGACACTATAGGTAGCATATGCGTAGTTTTGGAGGCAAAGGGAGGTTGGGTTGTCTGCGCATTATGTAGTTCCAACAAGCAAGAAAAAATCTTGAGGGTTGTAGATGCAAAGTGCATAGTTTAAGAAGGTTGTATGAGGCTAGGTTGCTAGGAATCCTCTGGAATTTGGCTAAGTGTGCGATCAGTGGAACTGATGTCAACAATGATAGAACTTGATTTTGAACACACACTTGGATACTTTGTGATACAATGTAGACCATCTAGAATATATGAAAACATACTTCGCTGAATGCAACAACCTTTGTGGAAACTTATGACAAGTGCGGCCCAGTTGATGGAGTTTCTGAGGATAATGCTGACACTTGTGTAATGGTGTATGAAACCTTGGAAATGTGCAAAACATGTCTATATGATGAGAACAATTCATTTCCACAAATATTTCCCCTTGATGAAAACCAAAACTCCCCTTTGCATGACAACGATAATTCCCATGCTTGAAGATGACTCTTGCTAGATAAAGATAAAAGCATGAATGACACTTGATATCCACGAAGGGGGCTTGAAATCATCAACTGACCAATAAGTGACTATGGAATGATTGATCACAGGATCCACAATAGGCTCCACAATTTGAGTGTAGGCCAAAATTTCAGAGGGTCTTGCAGTTGCTACAACACTTGGCGACACACTGGTAGAATCTAGCTTCTCTGTTTTGGTTAACTCCTTCCGTGTAGGTCCTTGGTTCTTCAAGGAGTATTGACTCATCATGCATATTACCTTGGCCTTTTCCACTTACTCCATGACTAGACATGCTCCCCTATATACCTTATCAGTTGAGATCAACATAAGATTCAACATAATCACAATGTTTCTAGTTGGGAAAGGTAGTGTAGCTCACAAGGTTAAGATTTTCAGAGTATAATTTTTCATCTTTGGTGTTTCTCCACTGCCAGTAGGCCTGGATAGTACCCTAGAAGAGTCATGTAGGAACACAAACATTGCTTCGCTACTAGTGAGCCTAGACAATACCCTGGCAGAGTTTCTTTCTTCACCTCTCTATGTAGAAGGCCTTTCTCTTCCTTCATCTTTATTTATTTATTTAAAGAGAACTGTGTATCGACACTTATTTATTTCGAGGCAAAAGAGGGATCCTGAATTATTGAGAGAAGAAGAGGTTGCTCCTACATAGAAGCATATAGAGACCTACGATTTAGGTTTTCTTGTTTAGATTTTTCCCCTTATCTGTTTCTACTAGTTGGATACGGTTGAGAACACCAAATAAAAAAAGAACAAGTATAGGAATGAGGTTTCTAGACTAGACATGGGTTCATGTTTGGACCAAAACTCTCCCTACGTATGGATCATATTTTTCATTGGAACGTCATTGGCCAAAAGATGTAACCAACACAATGAAGATGGATTGATGGCTATCTCAATGTTGAAGCGTCACAAGAGTCTTTATAGCTCAACCACACACATACTAAGAAGCTAAAATAGGTCCAGGCAAAACACTTATTCGCATGATGAAAACAAAAGGGAAAACTCAACAAGAAAGAAAGACAAGATGAAAAGAAATAAAATTCACAACAAGGAAACATAATCAAAGACAATAGAACAAAATGGCTAAAGCAAACATGATGTAGAATCAGAATAAGAAAAGGGGGATAGAATACATGGAATGAGTGTAGAATGAGTGCAAGAAAGGGATAACTAGGATGCAGCTAATCCTACTCCTAACCTAACAGCTAGAAGGTAAGGGTCATATATAATGAAATTTCTAGTGAAGCCATTGTAGTCGTTCCCAACCTACATCCACAAAGATATGAACAATTGAAACAGATAAAAAGTGATTTGCAACTGGAAACATAAAAAATTGAAAAACTTGCATAAGAAAAGGAAGATCTTGCCTTTGGGCAGAAAGGTCTATCACAACCACTACTTTAATCCAATCCACTTGCTTACCTTTCCAATGAATACCATTTTTCAACAAACCTTGGAAGTTTCTCGTGGATGTGTCTTCATCTATACCAAGCCCTTTTGCAAGCCGGAGGAAATATTGAAACTTGTCGTTTGCTACAAAGCTTTCCATGTAAGATTATTTCATCCATTTAGCAATTAGATCATAAAATTCATAATGACCTTCTTGAAAACCTTGAAATATTAGAAACAATGAATTTTAAATTAGAGGAGTGGGATAATGATGGGAATATTGTAAGGTAAAATAGATCTGATCATTCTCAGTAGTCATGCCAAGATAGTGAGGACCTGCCATAACCATCAACGAAGGTTGAAGTGCCTCACTTGCTTGACAAAATATGTTGAACAATGAAGATCAAGGGGTGTGAAACAACTATCATTGGATATGTTGATGGGAAGATGATAGTATGTACGACAATCACTAAAGATATAATACTAATCAAATGAGTTGATTAAAGTATCATATTCCCAGTTTGCGATAAACGAAGAATAAACAATTTGAATAGTCTCGCAGATGCTCTAAACAACTGAACCAAGTTCCTTGCGAGCTAAATATGACGGACCATTTTCCTTCAACTGGTGACAATTTGTACAAGCATTGTAGTCATAAAAACAATTTATAAAGGATTATAGCACCACAAATACATGAGACCAGTTGGGACATGGTGAATGAAGAAGAACTTGATTCGTGTGACAACTTTTCCCTTCATTATCACTCAAGAGGATTTCGGGTGTGATGAGAGGACAGATTTGCAATATAAAATTCGTAAGAAGACCTAGTAGATAACCATTAAGGGATAAATTCGATAAGTATTATTCCTTTAGGAAAAGATATTCCCCAGAATGATCAAATTCACAATTCCACGACTCTATGAGTGATGAACTTTCCCAACCCAAGTTTGATGTGAGAGATTTGCATGAAGATGAATGAACTATAACAAATTCTTGAATTTTATCAGAAGTAAAATCTTGAAAATTTGAAAGGTAACGCTGAGAATACCTAACATTTTTCATAAGGAAATTTACATCAAGTGAAACCATGCAAAGAGACAGATTGTGTGATAGAAACCATATCTGACTTAGTTTGGGGGGCTTACAAGAGTTGCGAGATCCTAACATAACCATCAATGAAATTTGAAGTGCTTCAACTCCCTGGAAGGTCTTGGAAATTCCCAGGATTGTATAATTGCATTTTGAAGCTTGAACCAGATCATGCATGGTTTGAGGATAGTTGTTAGTGCTAGTTTCAGTAAGACCACTGCTCATTGAATAAGAGCCATCTCTATCATATATTATACTAGATTTTTTAACTTCAACAACCAGATTTATCAAATCGGAAGACTCTTCTAATCGTAAATTCAAAGATAAATGAATCAGTGAGATCTCATGAGATATATGATTTGAAGAGTTATCCACATGCAAGAGAAGATATGTTGAGGGGTGGGAAGGGTTCTCCATGATTTGACAATTTTCAATTTCATCATGGACAACCTCACTGCCTTGTGTCAATCGAGGGGATAACTCATCAAATGAATAAACTTAAGAGCATGGAGTATCTTCATTACTAGTAGATGCATTGCAAATGGTAGACACAAGGGATAGTGAGGTGAAGATGAACTTTTGATATGAAAATCTTCTTTGACTGAACCAAATTCTATATCTAAATTAAAATCTTCATGGGCAACTGAAATATCATATGATGTGATTGGGCATTTGTCACGGCATATGGAAATATTGGAATGATTACTACCCAAGGATGGGAGTTAATTGAAAGAATAGATTGCATTGGATTCTCTATCGATATTAGTAGTTTGAGAATCATATAAGAGTGGATACGCATTAGTTTGACATGCAAGATTCTGAAAAAGAGATGAAATATTGAAAGCATCTTCACCTTTTTGCTCCTCTACCTGTGTAATGTGACTGCCTTGTTCCATATCGCAAATTGAGCCAACAGCAAGAGAGTGTGAGAAACTAGTTGGTGGAACAGATTGCTCAAGTGAGTCATGGTGCAAGGATTCAGGATATGTAGATGATAGAGGATAACAGAAATTTGGATTAGCTTTGAGACTAGAGTTACGAACAGCGACAAAATCTTGTGAAACAAAGGAGTGAGTCATCATTATAGTCTTCATGCGACATTATGTGAATTTCTCCATTGAATCTGAATCATGAAAAGAGAAAGAAGTATGAGAATATGGACTAGATATTTGATTTACATATTTCCCAATTCAACCACTACAAGGAGGTACTTGCATCAAGACTAGAAAGGCCAGAGGGCAAAGAAACAAAGGAGCAGTAAGCTCCTCCTCTGAAATTTGAGGTGACTCATGATTCACAAGAGTTGGGGAAGAAAAAAAATCAAGAGGTTCAAGTTCATCATATGAGGAGACAAGAACCAAGCACTCAAACTCTTGTTTCAATAAATCCTAGTTCAAATGTTTTTTAGGAATTTCATACTGAAGGTGAAGGAATCGATAAAAAAAATCCTTAATTGATTCATCAGGCTTCATTCTTAAAATATTGACTCTTCCACAAACATATTAGCAGTTATACTTATTGAAGGATCTATGAAGCATCTTGGCAAGTTGTTCAAATGAATGGATAGAAGTAGTGGGTAATGTATGACACCATCGATTAACACAACCTTCAAATGTGAGGGTGAGTAATCTAGCCATGACATCTTTGGAACATAGTTTGTGAGAAAGAAAAAGACAAACAACTTGAAATAGATGTTCACGAATCGTTGATTCACCCTCACCATTGAACCTAAATTCAGACAAGTTATGAATAACTTCCACAGGGATGGAAAAATCGATCTCTTTAGAAAAACATCTTGGGATGATGATTTGGGGTGGAGCCATTTTACATAAGAGATTCAAACCAAACTCAATGGGAACAACCTATCTTCTAGCCTTCCTTCTAACACCATTTTATTGATGATGTTGGTAATTCGTCAACCAAGGGGATCTCCCTAGTATGAAGTCACAATCAGACCTCACGTCATTTCCTATAGGATTCCCATCTGGTATAAAGGCTCGATTTCCAAATCCTTAAAGATTTTCCTTAGCTCTAGTTGTCAGCATAGGAGAATGATGCAATGGTTTCCTTGAAAAGCAAGGCAGGTGTACCTGGTGAGTGTGCAATTGCAACTATGTCAAGGTTCTTCTACTACAAATGGGGGAGAAAATTTAGCCTCTAAGTGAGAGATAATAGTACCACCCAGGAAGAGAGACACATGAACCATAAATCTCCATCTAACATCCAGCAGAATAGTCCACAACAAATGTGACAGTCGTTACAACCAACATCAAGTAAAGATTTTTCTAGTATCCCATGGAATAGTCCACATGGGGCAAAGATAACAACCATTACAACACATTCTCAATAACATAAGCACTAAAATAACAGAAATAGTTAAACTGTCTTAGTACATGTGAAAGAAAACATGAAATACGAACATCCACATAATAGTCTTACAAACATTCATAGTCCATGCATGGAGAACATGTCAACCTTAAAAGGATTTTGTTATTAAGAAAAAGTTTCAAGACACATGTTTACAATGTACATCACTAGCCCCAATAGTGGGACATTGGAGCCACTTCTTTCTCCTCAAATAACTAGATGATCTCTCTAATGCCTTATGGGAGGAGCCAAGGTGAAAATTCATTTTCTCATATAATGATGGGGTATATATAACCAAGGGGTGATGCTTCCCCTTTGTGACTCTTTGACTACCCTCATGACAATTCAACTTCCTATGAATTTTCAACTTACAGGACTCTCCATATTCATGTGGTCCTTTGGACTTCCACTTTTTCTTTTTTTCTCTCAGTAAGTGATAAATCTATTAATATAAGGTAACAATAAAATTGCAAGGAGGATTGAGCCTTGATAGAGAGGACATGCATGCTTTCAAAACTGACCAAACTATCCCATATTTGGGGAGACCATTTACAGGAGACATACATTCAAGATGGGGTAAGATCTTCCCACTTCCATACCAAAAGTT
>Ga0115851_100869_pt1 | contig 15058 bp, 13 predicted proteins | sample InSIn2gowninarea_FD_83865 | JGI IMG/M metagenome (GOLD analysis project Ga0115851, IMG submission 83865)
AGTAGTTTGGCTGATATCAATTTTATCACCCTTCTCCCTCAATACTACCAAGGAATTTAACATTGTTTCACCAGTGAGATTATTTTTAAAAAATGAATTCCACACCTAAATAGCACTAACAAGGGATAGTAGAAGAAATAGGGGGTGGATTTAACAGAAGAGAACCCTCAGACACCTAGAGGATTCACCAACACCCTCTTGTACTGGAAATATTTAGAAGACACCAATCCTTTGGTTTTTTTTAGTTGTTGAAGGGGTATGATGATGATATTGCTCATGAATTTATCATGCCATTACATTATCAAGGGGAAGACAGTGCCACTGCTGTTGTTAGAGGGTTTTCCATCTCTCTAATTCCTAAAACCATAAGTAGAATGAAAACCTTACCCCTAAGAATTAGATAGAGAAAAGAAGACAAGGAAGTGAGTGTCACAACTATGAAAAACTTCTTCATTTCGAAAGAGAAGCCTGTAGAAGATAAGAATGGAGTAGGAAGAAAAAGCATACCTTAACCTTGGGATGAGGTAGCTTTCCATATCCTCAAATATATATCTTGTGAAGGGAGATTGGTGTAGTTGATGCCTAATAGTTCAGATTGCTCCATGAGTTGAGATTCAAGGTAGGATTGCCTCTCGTTTAAAGACATAGTGTTCCCCTAATCAGGATATCAAATTTTAGCTCAAAAATGAAAGTTCCCATAAAGTATTGAAATTAGGTTCAAGCTAAATTTCTCATCATTCTGAATTTAACAACGTTCATTTCACCTCATTCTAACATCATATGATCAAGTTATCATGTGCTCACCATTTGGCCCAACAGCTAAAATTTTAGTAGGTATGTTGATTGGGCAGTTGACTGGGTTGACTATACGGTGAGTTATCATGGTGACTATGCAGGGTATGAGCCAATCACAAGATGTTAAGTGTCATCCTCTAGTTGGTCAGTAGCTGATCGATTTTTATTGGATGGTGGTTTTTATGAGGGGGACCAATAATATGATGCCACGTAGCCAAGTCAAGGGATACCACGTGGCACCCCGGTGGCATGTTAAAATATTGGCATGGCAAGACTGAGGTCTGGGAGTTTTGAACCCCTAACATATAGTTCTTCAATAGAGCACTCTACTAACTCTTCTATTGGCCAGTCTTAACATATGTAGTTGAGAACTACTACTTAAAGTTATATAGAATGTTTTTGGGAGGAGGGGTTGAGTTTCCAACCCCGTCCCCCAGTCACATCCTTGGTATAGACCATAATGCATAAGGGTATGGGGCCTAGGGAGCAACCTTGGTCCCTAGTCATAGACTCCCACATGACCACAGATGAATCCACCTGCGTGCCAATGGAGAGGGGGCTTAGGATTAGCCCCAAGACCTTAGTCACATGAACCTTCCATAGAACCGTGGTGAAGTTTGAAATGCATGAGATGGAGGGTGCGGATGTTTAGACTTAGGACAATGGAATGTGGACCTACATAAGACCATAGTCTCTAGGGTTAAAGCACTAGTGCAGAGGCGCTATAGAAGGGGGCCAGCCCCAAGTCCTTTGAACCCTAATGTGAATTGAGAGTGGATATGTTTTGGGCTTGGTGAGAAGGGCAGATGGTTAGCCCATCCCTTGGTCCTATGGCACCCTACATGACCACACAGAAAATGTTTAATCACTTGGCCAGTGGGGTGGGAATTAAGGCCCAACCCATAGGCTTATGTGGTCTATATGACTACATTTTTCGATCTTAATGGGTTATTGGTGAATTTAATTTTCCTATAACATCCACTGACAGAAGGCAAATATTTCACTCCATTAGCGAAAAGTAGGCATGATTTGTAGGACAGTTAGACTGTTGGTCTAATTTGTAGGATAGTTAATAGTAAAACTCATGGGAGAGCTTGGGGAGCATGATCTTTTGGATTTTTGGCCAAATTGAGCTCAATAAGAGTCTACCTAGAGGTATTTGGATATTATGGATCAACGGTGACCTATAATTTATGATTTGAGCATATCTAAGGAATATTTTTGCATATTGAAAAATAAGGCTATATGGATCAATCATGTTTTTGAATCAGTTCTGAAAGGTGTTTAGGCATGGACAGGGCCTTGTAAAGGTTTTATCATTTTCAAAAATCTATTGCAACAATTATTACTTGCAGGGTTTAGATCAAGTTTACTTTTCTCATTATGTCATGTTAATGGAAGTTTTGTTTAATCTCTCCAATATGGAGTCGAAGTACTCATATGCTCATGTAATCTCATTTCAGTTAATTTATAGGATCTTTGTAGGAGATGCATTGTATTGCTGCTTTATGTGAGAGTTCTTAGTAGGATAACATTATCTTGTAGAGGTAATAGCCACATGTTTTCATCAACAAAATTTTATGTACTCCCTTTTATACTGAGTATGGAGCAATCTATCTATGTTGGCAAGCCCAGAGATGTCGTCTAGGAGGGGTGAACTCCATTAACAAATATTTTGCGTTGCGCTTCATTATGCCTATATGAGTTTGTGATATTACGTTTCTTATGATAAGTTTACATATGAATACTAATTGATGACTTGTAGATACATTGAAAAACATGTTTTGTGTCAAGACTCAATTTACCTTGCAAAGAATTAGAATGGTTCTATTTTATTTTCTTTGATTTTGTAGAAGAGGAAAGTGAACAACTCCATTTTCATATTAGGTTGGTATCAGAGCAGTAGTTGATCAAGTTGCAATAATGGGTAGTAGAAAGAGTCTCTAAGAGCTAGAGGAGCATAATTTAGCTCTTCGTATTGAGAACATTGAGTTGAGAAGGATGGTAGAGATTCCTGAAGAGCAGAAGAGGCATATGTGCCTACAGTTGTAGCATGTGCTAGAAGAACAAGTTGTTGAAATTTATACTCCTATGCTAGCAAGAGAAAGCTCTAGAATGAAATGAGTATGTGCTCATGGTTCAAACAATGGTTATGGACCATATGAGCAAGATGATGGATGTGTATTTTGCAAGCATATTCAAGAATCACACCATATTCAAGTTGATAATATTAGGTGGCTAGAGTCATATGTAATATCATTGTTGTCATCATTGAAATCTGAAAAGAGGAATGGAAAATTTAAGGAGGTAACTAGTATTTCAAGTACAAATCCTTTTGTTTATGTTCATAACACCTCTTTTGCAGTGTTTGAGAAACATACCAAAGGCATTGGTATGAAAATACTTTCCAAGATGGGTTATGAAGGAGGAGGCCTCGACATAAATGGCCAAGGTATTACTAATCGAATTATGGTTGAGGAGAGACAAAAGTATTAGGGATTGGGTTACGGTCAAAGGGAGTTTAGAGAATGATCTAAACGGATTGAGGCACATCGACCATCTCAGGATGAGATGTCACCACCATCTTGTGACAATGTTTATTTCTGCCCCATGCGAGATCAATTCTTCAAGGAACCTTTCATGTAATCTTCCACTCCACTCCATCAAAGTTGCAACCCTATATACAAGTATAATTATCATGGGTGTTTTCCAATGCATGGTAATTTTGACTATTTGTGGAATAAGTACCCTTGTACTTTCTATGATGCATTTGACCATTGCATCGCTATCTATTAGAAATGTATGATAATGGTTAAAACAATGTATCAGATTCTAGGCATCAAGGATAATGATTCTCCTTTGCATGAGAGGACTTATTTGTCGGCACGCAAGAGAAAGTTCATTTGTACCCATTGGAAGATGCATGGGCATGGCACTAAACAATGTTGGAAGTTACATCCAAAGCTTCATTCAAAGAAAGGTAAGGATATTTTGCAACATAGCGCAAGGTAATAAAGAGGTGGAAAATAGGACTCACAACAATTCTAAGCAACATTCAAGGCAAAGATGATGTAAAAAAATAACCCATAAGCCTAGGAAAGGAAAATTTTGGGTGGACTTGTTTGTAAATTTGTAATTACTTATTATTGTTTACCTGTTTTGGTACTTTTGTAAAGTGAACAATCATTGTCACTATGCTCAACAAGTATGTGTTTTTCATTGATGTATGTATTGACTAGTTTATAGGTCCACATGTTCAAGGACTTTGGTGAATGTAAAAGATTATCATTCAAAGTTTGTCTACAAGTTTATCATTTACTCACAGATGCGAGTATTCGAGATGAAACTTATGTGAATAGAATATATGTTTCAAGATTGTACAAGATGATTATTTTTTGTAGGCAAGGCCAATTGTATCATTGGACATTTGCATCAATGCACATTTTATGTACAAGCTCAGCTTGAGGAAGGTAAAGCAAGATTATGTTTCTTTTTATTTCCAATATGGAGTCACGCTTTTCTTTAACAGTTTAAATTCAAGATGAATTTGATTTTGAGTGGTGCAAAGATGAGATTAAAGAGAATGTTTAGATTCCACTCATTAGTATTTTGTTCCTCGATCATCGATAATAATTTTGGCTCAATTCTTAACAGGACAACAGGACTTCATGAGGAAGATAGGTGAAGTGACATAATTTGGGATTAAAGGGTGCCAGTTGAAAAGTAAGCAGTTTGGATTGAGTTTTTGGGTGCTTTTGAGTATCAACCTCATTATATTAACCAGGGAAGTAAACTTTTGGAGTCCAAAAGTTCCTAGTGGGTAGGTGCGATCAGGAGATCAAATTTTAGCTCAAAATTGAAAGTGACCAAAAAGTATTGAAAGCAACATCAAGTCACAGTTCCCTTCCTTATGAATCCAACAACATTCATTTCACCTCAATCTTACACCGTACACTCAATTTATTGTGTGTTGACCGTTTGGCCCAATAACTAAAATTTTAGCAGGCATCTTGATTTGGTTAACCATTCGGTGAGTTAGCATTATGGTTGTGCAAGGTATGAGCCAATCCGAGGCTTCCAAGTGTCATCCTCCAATTCATTGGTAGCTGGTTGATTTTTTTGGGTGGTGGTTTTTGTTTTGTGTACCAATAGTATGGTGCCGCGTGGCCCAGTCATGGGCTGCCACGTGGCAGATTAAAATTTTGGCATTGCAGGACTGATGTTCAGGAGGTTAGAACCCCTTACCTCTAGTTCATCAACAAAGTACTCTACCAATTCTTCTATGGGTGGGTCTTAACATATGTAGTTGAGAACTACTATTTAAAGTTTATATGGCATGTATTGGGAGGAGGGGTTGGGATACCAACCGCGAACCTCGGTCACATCATCGGTATATAACCATAGCACATAAGGGTATGGGGTTTGAAGGTTATCTCTAGCCCCTGGTCACAAACTCCCACATGACCACAAATGAAGCCACTGTCAAGCAAGTGGAGAGGGGGCCTTTAATTAGCCCCAAGACGTTAGTCGCATGGACCTACCACAGAACCGTGGCGAAGTCTAAAAGGAATTAGATGTGGGGTGCATAGGTCTAGGCCTTGGACAAGGGCATATGGGCTTTCACAAGACCATAGGCTCCAGGGTTAAATCATTAGTGCGGAGGCATTATGGAAGGGGGCCAGTCCCAGGTCCTTTGGACCCCAATGTGACTAGAGCATGAAGATTTTTGTGGCCTAGTGGGAAGGGCAGGTGGCAGCCCAACCCTTCGTCCCGTGGCGCCCTACGTGATCACACGCCTGATGTTTAAGAATTAGGCTGGGGGGGTTGCAGGAATTAAGGTCCTGCATGCAACCTTAGGATGCCTATACGACCACAAATTTCAATCTTAAGGGATTATTGGAGAATTTAAGCTTCCTACAAAATGCACTGGTGGAGGGTGAAAATGTCACTCCATTAGTGAAAAAGAGGGCATATTTGTAGGACAATTAGACTGCTGGTCTGATTTGTAGGAGAGTTAACAATCAAACTCATGGGAGAGCTTTGAGAACATTATATTTTGGAGTTTTTGGCCAAATTGAGCTCAAGAAGCGACTACCTAGAAGTTTTTGGATATTCTAGATCCAATGGTGACCTCTAATTTATAATTTGAGTACATCTAATGAGTATTTTTATTGGCTGAATACCGAATGTGTATGGATCAATTAGGTTTTTTAATCAATTCTGGAAGGCGTTTGCACATGGAGAAGGTCTTGTAGGGGTTTTCTCACTGTAGGTTTTAACCCCATACAGAAATTACCTGCATACGAATTCTAAAATACAGAAAATAAACAATGCGAGAGCATAACACATAAAACACATATACACAGATATTTTCCCCTAGATCCAAAAATAGGGACTATCTGCTTGATTTCTCATTATGTTCTTTTCAATATTACAATACATATTTATACATGTTGAAGCATCCAATACCATGGACCGAAAACCATCACATCCAAAACAATGGACCGAAAACCATCAAGTCCAAAACCATGTGTGAAAATCACACACAAAACCATAGGTAGGTCTGCCCAACCTAATATAGGGTCCAAAAACACTCACCTTCAGAGATATACTGCAATAGTTGTTACTTGCAAGGTTTAACTCAGGTTTACTTTTCTCATTATGTCATGTTCGGGGAAGTTTTTTTTATTCTCTTCATTGTGGAATTGAAGTGCTCATATAATCATGTAATCTCAGTTCAGTTGGAGTATAAGGTATTTGTAGGAGATGCCTTGTATTTTTTCTTTGATTGAGAGTTATTTGCAAAAGAACATTACCTTGTAAGGGTAATAGCCACATGTTTTCATCATAAAACTTTAATTTACTCCATTTTATATTGAATATGAAGTGGTCTAAATATGTTGGTAGGCCCGTACATGTATCCCAGGAGGGGTGAACTCCATCAACAAATATTTTGTTATGCTCTTCATTATGCCTATATGAGTTATGTGCTATTATTTTTCTTATGATAATTTCACATGTGAAGACTAACTCATGAATTGAAGAGACATTGGAAAAGCATGTTTTCTGTCAATACCAATTTTACCTTGCAAAGCATCAGAAAAACCCTATTTTATTTTGTTTGATTGTGGAGAAGATGAAAGTGAACACCTCCTCCATTCTCAGATCATCTCGGTTTCCTCCTACAGTCAATCATGGAGATGAGTTAGAACGTGAGAGAAGGAAAGCACGAAAACTTAGCTCACCATGACCTCATCAAGTCAATGGTGATGGATTCTTCAAGCCACTTGAGGATCCTTGTCCTATGGACTAAATTTTTTGACATGGATAGGGATATTTTCATAGAAATGTAATCCATCACACCTGGAGAAACACTAGCCTCTATAATTGGAGTCAAATAAGGAAAAGAAAAAGAAGAAGAAGGAGAAAAAATAAAAGAGGAAGAGGCAGCAAAAACAGAAGAAGAGGAGAGAAAAATAGACGAAAAAGAGGTAGCATAAAAAAAGGAAAAAGAGGTAGCAGAGACAAAGGAAGGAGAAGCAAAAATTAAAGGAGAATAGGGGGAGAGGCAAGTAGAAGAAAGTGTAATCCCTAAGGAGACTTATAAACCCCAAGAAGAAGAGAAAAAAACACATCAAACAATTCTATCCCTTGGGGTTATTGAACAGGAAGTAGCTACAACATTGGCTACATTGAGCACTATTGTCAAGCCTAAGAGGAGGCAACCAAGACAAGGTCCCCTATATTTTAGAACCAGGAAGAGCACCGGAATTAGATAGGGGAAACCATAAGCTCCCACAAAGGTCCCTACATTATTGATGAATCACCAATTAAAAAGGAAGAAGTATTACCTAGGGAAGGAAAGATTGAGGAGGTCATTCCTCCTAAAATCAAAACCAAGTTAGCTGTAGCATATGTGGGTGGGCCCACCACTAGGTCAGCGACCTTCAAGAAACCCGTGACATGAGTTTCCTTTGATCAAAAAGAAGAAGGGAAGCTACAGGAGGGACTGGGTTTGCTACATGAGAGACAAGTTTAGCTACAAGAGGGGAAGTGTCTACTATAGGAGGAACAGGAGAAGCTATAAGGGCAGGAAAAAGAGCTACAAAAGGAAGAACCACCTCAAAATCAGTTGGAAAGGACCTCCAAGAGCTCAAAAATCCTTATCCATAGCCTAGCTTGGTATCCTAGTACAAATTTATTGAAGGAGGAAGGATTATCCCTTTGCAGTCCCACTCCTCTATTTGTTGGGGAGAGAGAGAGAGGTAGAACCCACAAGTGGATGCAAATTGTCAAATCCAAGAATGTGGATGGTGTGGGCTTCATGGAGGAGAAATTGATTGAAATGGGTATGGAATTGAGTGATTTGAGACTAAGGGAGTCTATTTTGAAGGATAAGTTATAGGCCAAAAACACAAGGTTGAGAGAGAGGTTGTAGAAGAAATAAACACAACTTTCCACCATGACAAGTCTCTCTATGGAAGCCCTAAAATGAAGGGAACCATCAAAATTGTATAATTTCTTCCTCGAAGAAAAGTGGTCGCAATTACAAATAAAAATATATCACAATACGAGTCTCTTCCTTTTCAAGACTACATGCAGTCTATTGATATTTTCAACCAAACTAGTTTGGAATATAGAGAAAAGCTAGTTGAGTTCTGCATGCACAACTTTACTTTGATAGATATGAATTTATGGGGTCCTAATTCAAGATTGGGAGACATGAAGCTAATTACTTTAGCATCTTGGTTGAATCATGAGAAGGGATAAGGAGGTGAAAAAGGTAATGACAAAGGAGGAGAAGGAACCCTTGTATATCAAAGTAGACCTAGTAAGCCTTAAGGCCTTCATCAGCAATTATAACCTCATCTCCTACTGTAGCACCGAAATACATTGCAACCTAGGAACAATCTATTTTTCACTTTGAATATACCTTTAGAATGTTGGGAATAGAGAGTCTACAAGCTTTCCAGAGAAAATGGCCTGATAGAAAATTATATATTACGGAGCAATGGAACACATAAAATATTGCAGAAATATAAACACAGAAAACGCACAAAACAAGAGAGACACAGATATATGTGGTTCACCCAGTTTGGGCTACGTCCACCCCAAACAAGCAGTCCTTCCATTTCTATTATCCAACAAAATGAAGAGACACAACCTACAGCAAAACCGTTGTAATATCCTCTGTTTTCTCTCACAGTCTCACCTCTCTGTTTCTCGCTCACAGAATACACAGCTATTTCACATCCTGAAATACAATGCCCTCATACAAAAAGAGGGGTTTCCTTCTAGGGTAGAAAACCCTAAACTAAACATAAGTTCTACCGTCAGATCATCCGCCTAATGAACGGCCCAGATTGACTAGAAATTACTGTACTTTTACAAGGCAATTTTATAGTTGTTTTTAGCTTCGTGGGACCGCTGGCCCCCGGACCCCCCAGCCGGGGGGGATCGGCCCCCTCGGACCCCCGCGGGGGGGACAAGTCACCCCCGCACCCCCCTGCGTGGAGGGGTGTACAAGACTTCCTGGCGTATACATCCGGCTGAAACAAAGACCTTTGAACAATCATGCTCCACACACAACAATCTCCCACTTAGAGAATGATTGTAGCAACTCTACTGCTGATTCATTTGCTGGACAATGACTCCTCTTTGGACCCGGTTGTTTTTCATTTTCATCGTCATCGTTGAAGACCAATTGAAACTGAGCATGTTCTCAGTTTCTCCTTGGTTACAACTTTTGTTAGCATATCTACAGGGTTCTGGCTAGTGTGTATCTTTTCCAGCTTCAACTCTCCATCTTCCAACACTGATCATATGAAATGGTACTTGAGCTATATGTGTTTAGTCCTGGAATGAAATGTTGAGTTCTTTGCAAGATGAATGGAACTTTGACTATCACTGTATAACGTGCCCATATCATGCTCCTTACCCAATTCCCACATAAACCTTTGTAACCAAATCATTTCTTTACTAGCCTCTGTAGCAGCAACATACTCTGCTTCTGTTGTTGAAAGTGCAACAACACTTTGGATTTTTGAAACCCAACTGGAAGTTGTTCCACCAACAGTAAATACATATCCTGTAGTGCTCCTCCTGTTATCTCTGTCACCTGCCATATCTGCATCAACATATCCTTGTAGGGATATGTTTGAACCACCAAAGCATGATGCTTGATTTGTGGTACCTTTCAAATATCTGAGAATCCATTTCACTGCCATCCAACGTTCCTTTCCTGGATTGTTCATGTACCTTCTTACAACTCCCACTGCATGTGCAATATCAGGCCTTGTGTAGACCATTGCATACATTAAGCTTCCAACTGCTGATGCATATGGAACTTTATACATATAATCCATGTCTTCTTGAGTCTTTGGGCACATTTCCTTACTAAGTTTGAAATGGCTAGCAAAAGGTGTACTAACTGGTTTTGCATTTTGCATGTTAAATCTTTTCAACACCTTTTGTATGTACTCATTCTGAGACAATGTTAATTTACGATTTTTCCTGTCTCTAGTTATTCTCATACCAAGGATTTTTTTTGCAGCTCCCAAATCCTTCATTGCAAATGAATTTTCCAATTTTCTTTTGAGCACATTTATATCCTGCATGTTAGATCCTGCATGTCATCTACATACAACAACAATATAATATAGCTTCCATAATTTTTTCTTTTTCAGATAAACACAATGATCAGAGTGACATCTAGTATAACCTTGTTCAGACATAAACTTGTCAAATTTCAGATGCCACTGCCTTGGAGCCTGTTTTAAGCCATACAAGCTCTTCTTCAACCTGCACACAAGTTTCTCCTTCCCTTTCACCTCATATCCTTGTGGCTGCTGCATATATATCTCTTCCTCCAAATCCCCATGGAGAAAGGCTGTCTTTACATCTAACTGCTCAAGATGCAAATCTTCAGCTGCTACAAGACTTAAAATAGTTCTGATTGAAGACATTTTAACAACAGGAGAAAATATTTCATCAAAATCAATACCTTTCTTCTGTTGAAAACCCTTCACCACAAGTCTAGCTTTGTACCTTTGTTTTCCTCCATCTTCTTCCTTCAGCCTGTAAACCCATTTATTCTTCAATGTAGTTTTTCCTGCAGGCAACTTGACTAAATCCCAAGTCTGGTTATGCATTAAGGAGTCCATCTTTTCTTCCATGGCTACCTCCCACCTCTTCCTGCTTTCAACCTGCATTGCTTCTTCATAACATTCGGGTTCACCAGAATCAGTCAACAATAAATAATATAATGAAGGAGAATATCGTTCAGGGGGTATACTTATCCTGGTAGATCTTCTAACGCCACTTTCAGGTGTTTGGGATGCCTATTGTTGCTGCGGTGGTTGCTGTTGTTGTGGTTGTTGATTATTATTATTTTCAGGCACCTTTACTTTTTCAGTGGTTTCATCAAGAACTGCGTATTCCTTGTTTTCGTTTTCTTTCTTCTTTTCCTGTAACTGATTCTTATAGAAGACCTTTTCATTGAACATTACATCTCTACTCCTAATTATTTTGTGATTTTCATAATCATATAAGCGATAACCAAAATCATTAACACCATATCCAATAAAGGTACATTTCTTTGACTTTGCCTCAAGATTTGTTCTATTTTCTTTATCAATATGGACAAAGGCCTCATAACCAAAAGGATTTAAAAAGGAGTAGTTTACCTTTTTACCTATTCATGCTTCCTCTGGAACACCACCATCCAAGGAACTTGAAGGCCCTCCGTTTATTAGATAAACAGTAGTATCTACAGCATCTGCCCAAAACTATAAAGGCAATCCTGCATGCAATCTCATGCACCTTGCATGCTCCATGATTGTTTTGTTCATCCTTTCTGACACACCGTTTTCTTGTGGTGTTCTTGGAACTGTCTTCTCTCTGTGAATTCCATGCTCGGAATAGTACCTATCAAACTATTTGCTGCAATATTCACCTCCATTGTCTGATCTAAGACACTTCAATTTCTTTCCTGTCTCAATCTCAACCAAAGCTTTCCATTTCTTGAAAGTATCAAATACATCAGATTTATTCTTAATACAATAAATCCAAGTTTTTCTAGTTGCATCATCAATAAAGGTAACATAATAATGAGAGCCACCGAGAGATGATACCTGAGCAGTTCCCCATACGTCTATATGCACAAACTCTAATTTTTCGCTCTTCTTTTCTTTCCCAACTCTAAGAAATTTGACTCTCTTCTGTTTTCCATAAATGCAGTTCTTACAGAAGTCCAAATCAACATTCTTCAAACCTGGAAACAAATTCCTTGAGTGAAGAATCTTCATCCCTTTTTCACTCATGTGTCCGAGCCTATGATGCCGTAATGCTGCATCTGCTCCTTTGGAAGTCAAAGCATTAACAGAGTTAGAAATATTATTGCATAAATACAATGTACCAACCTTTTCACCTTTTTCTATTACCAGGGCTCCTTTGGTGACCTTCCAAGCTTTATCTGTGAAAGTTGTCACACAACCTTCACTGCCTAACTGCCCTATTGAAATGAGATTTTTCTTTAGATCTGGAACATGCCTTGCCTCCTTTAGTAGCCATTGGTTTCCATTCTGCTGTTTTACAAGAACCTTACCCATTCCAACAATTTTACAAGGTTTATCATCACCCAAACGAACTTGTCCAAAATCTCCTTGAACATAGTCATGAAATTATTTCTTATCAGGTGTGGCATGGAATGAAGCCCCTGAATCTACCACCCAGGAATCAGTAATATTTCTGAAAGAAAGAATCAAAGCATCTTGTAACACCTCACCTGTCACATTTGCTTCATGATTGTTTTCTTGTTGTGAATCACCTTCTTTTCCCTTCTGAGATCTACAGTATTTCTTTAGGTGTCCTCTCTTTCCACATTTCCAGCACACTATCCCCGATCTGGACTTGGATCTGCCTTTCCTTGATTTACTGCGATATCCTGAGCTCTTTCCTCTTTCCATTTTTCTTCCTCTAGACTTTGCACTCAAAGCATTTCCCGATGTCTCACCGGAGCTTTTCCGTCGCATTTCCTCTCTAAGGATAGCACCAACAACATTATCAAACTTTAAAGTACTAGATCCAGAAACGGAGTTACTAATGGCCATTACCAAACCATTCCAACTTTCTGGTAATGAGCACAAAAATAACAGAGCTCTAATTTCATCATCAAAGTTTATCCCTATAGAACTTAATTGACTTGTAATTGTATTAAAATCATTTAAATGGTCTACAACAAATCCACCTTCCGACATCTTCATATTAAATAATTGTTTCATAAGAAATACCTTGTTTGAGGCTGAGGGTTTTTCATGTAGTTTCGACAACGCCTCCATCAAACCTGCTGTCATGGTTTCCTTCGAAATATTGAAGGCGAATGACACAGCAAGGCACAATCGTATTGTTCTGAGTGCCTTTCTATCGAGAAGGTTCCATTCTTCGTCTTTCATACCCGTCAGCATCTTTTTTTTTCCGCCCAATTGTAAGTATAGATCTTTCTGATACAGATAATCTTCCATCTGCATCTTCCACAGCGAGAAGTTTTGGCCATTAAATTTCTCGATCCTAAGCTTACCATCTTCCGCCATTGCTCCCACTCGAACTAGGAACCCTTCTTTCCTACGAGTTTTATCAGCCAAATAGACCTTCGGCTCTGATACCAGTTGTTAGAAAATTATATATTACGGAGCAATGGAACACATAAAATATTGCAGAAATATAAACACAGAAAACGCACAAACAAGAGAGACACAGATATACGTGGTTCACCCAGTTTGGGCTACGTCCACCCCGAACAGGCAATCCTTCCTTTTCTATTATCCAGCAAAATGAAGAGACACAACCTACAGCAAAACCGCTGTAATATCCTCTGTTTTCTCTCACAGTCTCACCTCTCTATTTCTCGCTCACAGAATACACATCTATTTCATAGCCTCAAATACAATGCCCTCATACAAAAAGAGGGGTTTCCTTCTAGGGCAGAAAACCATAAACTAAACATAAGTTATACTGTTAGATCATCCGCCTAACGAATGGCCCAGATGACTAGAAATTACTATACTTTTACAAGGGAATTTTACAGCTGTTTTTAGCTTCGGGGGCGCTGCCCCCGAGCCCCTGTCGGGGGACCGTTGGCCCCTGGACCCCCCAGCCGGGGGGGATCGGTCCCCCCGGACCCCCGTGGGGGGGACAAGTCCCCCTGCACCCCCCCGCATGGAGGGGTGTACAAGAATTCCTGGGGTATACATCCGACTGAAAAAAAGACCTTTGAAAAGTCATGCTCCACACACAACATGCCATGCCTTACCTTACAATCTACAAGTCAGAGAATACCACTCCCTTGAAATTCTAAGGAATGCCTTGGAGAGAACAACATTGTATATGAGAATAATGTAAAGGATGAATATTCGATGGATAGGACTCAAACTTGGTCCACCCTTACTTCTAGGCTTACAATAAGGAAGAGATGAAGCAAAAGAGAAGAGGGAATGGACTGAGATAGAAACAAATAAAGGCTTTTACCCATAAGAAGGCACACCATATAAGGAGCCTTGGGATGTCATTGAGGCCAGCAAGGCCATGATACAGATTCACATGGATGACTAAATTTCTCAAAGAGTGAGAAACACCTTAATTAGGGGGTGATAATGAGTATCATCAATAGGTATATTTTAAAAATCATCATGCCATCCTCCAGCCTTAAAACTATATTTTTTTCACATTAATTCACATTTTTTATTATATCATGCTTAGTAAGAAGAGTAAAAGGTGTTTTTCATAGTATGTGGCATAATATTGTTTAATTGTAGTAAAAAGAGGATTTTTTAGGAAATATCTATGTAGGGGCTTGACGGAGACAACCAAGAGTGAATCTAGGGGGGTTTTCCACAAAATCCTCTCTCACTAGTTAGAATTCATTGGCAAATGAGTAACTCCTAGTACAGATGAAGCTCAAGAGGAAACAAATCCACCATTTCTGAGATCAAGGAGCGAATCACTCCTATTATCAAGGGAGCTTCTATCAGCTGCCCCTCTTTATAAATAGACAAGATGAAAATACCATTAGGATTTTGAGTTTTGATTCAGCTAGGTGTAGGGGGGAACTGCTCAGGTATCATCTCTCGGTGGCTCTCATTATTATGTTACCTTTATTGATGATGCAACTAGAAAAACTTGGATTTATTGTATTAAGAATAAATCTGATGTATTTGATACTTTCAAGAAATGGAAAGCTTTGGTTGAGATTGAGACAGGAAAGAAA
>Ga0115851_100749_pt1 | contig 15046 bp, 17 predicted proteins | sample InSIn2gowninarea_FD_83865 | JGI IMG/M metagenome (GOLD analysis project Ga0115851, IMG submission 83865)
GGACTAGTCCATGCTATTGGAAGGAAAGGCAAGCATGCTCTATGCATATTTTAGAATGAATGGGAAGCGAGGCTAGACAGCCAGATTTGTGTAATTTTCTAGAGGAATGGCTTGGGTTGCATGAAGGGTCAGCATGCAGGGATTGCACAGTTTTTCCAGGTAACTGCCTAGGTCACTAGTAGCTAGAACTGCACAATTCCCAAAGGGAACTACCAATTGGATACTGGGGTCACTGGCAACTAGAACTACCAGAGGGAATAACTAGTTGGCTACTCGAGAGATTGGAAACAAAAACTGTGCAATTCCCAGAGGGTACTGGCAGTCTACTGCTAGGGGTTGTTGGCAAGGAAAACTACATTGAGGCTGGAAGGTTGGCCTGCTGATCATCTCTGTGCAATTTCTAAGCTGAGCTAACTGATCAGCAGTGGAATTCTTACTCATGAACACTACGCAATTTCTAATATGAACAATTGGTCGACTGTCAGGATGACTGATTGGGAAAACTGCGCAATTTTCTAAGGGAGAAAGGGACAGGCACATGGTGTCTACCTGACCTATCTACGCAATTTCCTCAATCAGTTAAGCAGGTGAGGTCAGTGGCCTCTGTGCAAATTTTGAGGGGAGTCAATTCCAGGGTGACTATCTAGTCTAATTGTTCGAGTGACTAGCATGAGAGTTGTTTGGATTGCTTGCAGGCAGCGCAGCTTGAAAAGACTAGCTTGGTGCTTCTTCACTGTTCCAGTTGACAATTGATTAAGATAAAAAAGAGTGATGGCTCGGCTGCAAGTGAGGGGTATGGTCATCAGAACTTCAGCAAAAATGACTAAGTATATCAACAATTTAAAGATGCATAGGTAATCATATGAACACACGCTCACATGACTTGATGACGAAACGACCAAACCATCCAGACACACATGTTCAACATGACTGACCAACGGTTCGAGTGATAAGTGTGACACTCATGATTGATCATTCATTGATCGATATGACACTTGCATGATAGTGAATGTGACTCCATGTGTGAGTGTGATAGATGCTTTGATAGCGATTACAACAAGCACATAGAAGCGAAGACTTTAAGCATAACTAGAACATGGTCACAAACATGACTTGGACATCAACATGCAAAGACTTGAATGAAAATAACAAGCAAGGCAGATGTAAGGACTCACTCGAACTCAAGGAGTGAACTTGTGTGTGTATAGTCATCAAGTGGACTCTTTAAGGGATGCTTCGAAGTTGGTGCACGCCAAAATTTTTGGCGGATGGTTGTAGCAGCTACAACACTTTGCGACACACTGGTAGAACTCCAACTCCTCTATTTCGGTTCATTACTAGCATAGGGTCTTGGTCTTTTAGGGACTATTGAATCACTATGTGGGTTATCTCGATTTCCCCACTTACGCATTGACATACATGGTTCACCCTTTTCCAACTCAATGAAACACAATCAAAATTTCAGCATATATCTTAGTGTTTTGAATCTGGGAAGGGTAGTTTAGCTCATGAGTTGAAGATTTTCAGAGTATAAGTGTTCATCTCTGGTGTTGCTCCACTACCATCAGGCCTAGACAATACCCCAACGGAGTCACGTAGGAACACACACATTGCTCCACTACCAACGAGCCTGGTCAGTACCCCGGTGGAGTTGCATGCATCACTTCTCTATGTAGGAAGCCTTTCTCTTCTTTCACTATTGTATTTTCCAAGAGGACTGTGCATAGTCACTTATTTATTTTTGGGGTGGAAGAGGGATCCCACCTTATTGAGAGCAGAAGATGTTTTTCCTTAAGAGAAGCATGTAAGACCTCTCACATAGGTTTTCTCGTTTAGATTTTCTCCTTCTCCATTTCTACTAGTTGGATGAGCTTGAACACACAAAGCAGAAGGGTAAGTATAGGCTTGGGGCTTCTCAGTGTGGACACATGTTCATGGTTGGACCTAAACTTCCCTTGCAGAGGGTTCATATTTTCCATTAGGACTTCAGTAGCCAAAAGTTACAACCAAGCACAAAGAAGGTAGACAAAATATTGGCCAGGTGCTGTAGAGTCACGAGTTTCCTCAAATTTCAACTACATACTCTATTCAAAAGCTTGGATGTAGTAGTTGGCAGCACTTATTTCCAAAAACAAAAATAGTAATATATCAAACAAATAGAATGAATGTGAATGAAAATAGTAAGTAGAATCAAACAAAGCAAAAACAAAGATAATAAGAAAAGAAAACATGATGAAAACAATAAGCAGACTATGTACAAGGCACGGGCGCGGCTTGACCTACTAAAAATAATGTTTTAGATCTTGGCTGTTGGCAGGAAGGTTGTCAATCCTCCTACTGAGTGATTGAAAATGATATTTGTGTGGGCCAAGCTTCTCGTAGACCAGTGCAAGTCCCTCGGGCTCCACTACAGGAACCTAGTGGCATTCTAGAAGACCCTCAAGTGAAGACAACATCATTGTTTCAGGCACTGTGTGCAACATGGGCTTGGATGATGGCACGAGGCAGTTGTTTTTATTTCAGGATTCAAGTTTTTTCAGTCAATGCATAAGTGGATTTTCCTAGACTTCTTACGTGTAGGATTTAAATTAGAAAACCAAGTATGATGACAAACATTGCAAGTAATACAAACACTTAAAATGTTGGTCAATCTTTTCGGTGAAAGGAGTGCAAATAACATGTATGTGTTACCTGTTCTTTGCTGCAATGGCTTGTCTCCTCCTTTACCTGGAATCTTATGTTGGATTGCTCGTATGCAGTGTATACTCGGGTCATCATCTACTCATGCAGACCCATCCTAGTATTGTTCAATCAAGCAATCAATGACTTGTCGCTACTGTAGTGTGTAACTTGTACTGAGATTAGCCATCTTCGGATCATGGTAGGACCGCAGGTTTCTTTTTTCATTCGTAGTTTTGGTATTTTTGTGTTCATCATGACTGCTTCATACTTAGCATTGTTGTTTTTGCCTTCAAACTTAAAAGAGCTCGAAATCATGTGTTGTTCATTGCTTTGGATGACTGAGATACAATCAGTCCCTGGGCTATCATGTGTTCCTAACTTGTTAAGGCTTATAGCCCACAGCTCGTCTGTACACGAACCATTTTGCATGCTGGTACTGTTGCTACTACCATTGTTTCTACTACTGCTACTATCAGAAAAACAAACTGTACAAGTTTCATTATCATCAGTTGGGTGAGGAAGGAGTCCCAACTGCTTGTCTCGTGACGTTGGAGCTTTTCCAAGAGGTAGGTTCCAAACATGATTTTTGTGAAGGCAAATGGTTCATTCTTATCGTTAAGGGTATGTTTCATATACCTCTTGGATAACACCCATATTTTGTTGTCTTTGCCCTTGTACAGAAGCCACATTTGAGACCAATGCGTTGTCTATTGTAGTTTGTCCCAATGCGTGCAACAAGATATCTCACTGACTCTAGACTTTGGTTAACTCAAACAAACTAATGTTCGCTCAAGTTTTCTTCATGTCTTCGACTATGTTGTAATCCATAGATGATAGACTCGCCAAGGTGTCTAGGGTGGAGCAGATGTTCATGCTATTCAACAAAGTGTTTTGTAATGTCTTGCTCACAGATGTATTCTTATCTGTCGTTGTCTTCACGGAATTGCTTTGTATTTGTTGCTTGTAGGAAGCTCGTGGATCAACCTTCTTTATAAGTTGTCTCACTTTCTATTGAATTTCCCCAAGTGTAGGGGGAGCCCATTTACTTATAAGATTGTAATGATCATTTTTGTTTTTAGGGTTGCTTCTCGGTGTTCATCTTTGATATTAATTGCGAGCACTCATATGCATTCACCACATTCCCAAATCTTGGTGCTCCATTAGGTGCAACCTCTTCATTGTCCTTAGTGTCTTCCAGCTGCTCTTGTATGTTGCCACCTGCATCAAGTGTATGAGTGTAGATAGAGGTAAAAATTCACTTCCAATCTAAACAAGAGTTCTCGGGATGAAACTCTTCGTGGAAGGAATAGAAATTAGGATTAGCGCATTGGTCGAGTTGGAACACAGGCTTCTATGCAAATTTGGAATCAAATCGGTTGTTTCTTGATGAGCCGATTGATGAACTGCTTGCATGTATCTGTCTGGGTGGATGAATGCTCACAAATGATTCCATCTTCTGTTGCTTGAGTTCAGATATTTCGGTGGTCAAATTCTTGACAAGGTGAGTGAGGGTCTCAATATTAGTTGTTTCCTTGTCTCTACCCTTGCTCCTCATTGCTTGGGGATTTATTCCTGCATCCTTAGAGTCTTTCATTGATTCATCATCCTTGATGACTCCAATGGCGTGCAAGTCCTTTTCAATAGCAATAGCCTCTTCGCAGCTTTCTAAAAGTTTTTTCTTCGCAGCTCGCTTGATGAACTACGCAATGGTGGTTGGAAGTGCAGACGTGTAATAATTTATGGTGCTGGAGTCATAAGGTTTGGTGTCTGCTTCAAAATTGTTCAAAATACGTATAAATCTCTGATTGAAGTCATTCAATTTATCTTTTCCCTCCATCTTGAGGCTTCCAAATTCTTTGAGTAGCATGGTTAGGGTCTTTTCATCAGCAAACTTTTCAAGGAACATACATTTGAAAGAACCCCAATTCTGTATGGAGTTGGGTGGAAGGCTGTGATACCAGGCACCTGCATGACCATCCAAGGTACATGGAAACAATCTACATGTTACGCCATCATAATGTACCTCAAGGGTCTACAACTGTAGGTAGAAGTTATCTAAGTGGTCTTCTACCTTCACCATGCTATCACGGTTAAACTTGATGTTCATTCTCTCTACTCACTTCAGCATCTTGTGCAGAACATCCGGGAGAGCCAACGGTCCCTGAGTCATCCATTCAAGATTTGGGTCAGCCATCTCGTCATCTTCTTCATCCTCTTCCTCTGGCTCGGAGTCTGATGGTTCTAGGTCTGAGTTTGTCAGTTCATCTCTGCCTCCACCACCTCCGCTTCCTTCCCCTCTGCCTCCTATACTGAAGTTTAATCCCGAGATCACAACAGTGCCATGTTCATCCTAAAGGAAGATTGAAGTTTCCTCTCAATCTTCAATAGCTTCATCTAGACCTTCAAGCATGGCAATGACTGCTTCTTCCACCGATGATACAACAACTCTTGTGGGAGTGACTTTTGGCTTCTTAGATGTGTGTGGAAAATGTTGTACACATGGGATCAGTTTGACTGCTTTCGCGAACTGGCGAGTGATGGGATGGATAGAGTGTAGGCGTTGATATGAAATCTTGTGTTCAATTCTGGGAGGTGAGAAGTAACTAATTGTAGTGTCATGAGACAGGGTGTGTGAGTTACTTCCTTGACCAGATGGTTGATGAGTGAGTGTGAGGGGAATTCAACCATGTACAACTGGTTTCCCTCCTACTAGTTCCAAAAAAAGTTGATGGTGTTAGAGCCACCATCGTTCAGGGGATCACCTCGATATGAAGTCCCAACTAGACCTCACATAGCTTGGTGTTGGAGTCCCATCCCGTATGATGGATCAGTTGCCATTGTATTAAGGATTTGCCTCAAATATTGCTTGTCAACATGGGAGAGTGGTTCGCTTTGTCTTCGAGAAGTGAGGTTCACGTGCATGGTGAATGTAAGTGCACTTGTGTCAATGGTTCTTTCATTGTGAGGGGAAGAATGTGAAGGTGAGTTCCAAGTTGAAAGGGATCAGTCCCAACTCAGTTAGGAGCACACAACACAAAAAAATTATACACAACTTATGTGAAGCAGTCCACTCGGATGCAACAGTAACAACATACAAGGTAAGATAACATGTACAACACTCATGGAATAGTCTGAATGAGTGAAACGATTGTTAAAACAAGGTTCAGGTGAAAGGTCTATCTGATTTCTAGCAGAGCAATTGACACAGACAAGGAAACATTAATAACATATACAACACATTTCCATTAATAGATTATGCATTATAACAAATGAAAAACTTCAGATGTAGAACACAGGTTAAAGAAACATGCATTCCAAGTGTTAAAGATCAGTCTTACAACATATACAATACATGTCAGGTGTCTAAATTAAGGGAAAGTTCCAAGAAAAATCATGACATCATACATCACTAACCCCATCAGCAGGGTGTTGGCGCCATTACTTACTCCTCAAAGAAAATATTACAGACTCTCTTGGCTATGTGGGAGGATCTGAGGTCAAAAGTCCTTTACATGTACAAATGAGGGGGTATTTATAGCCAAAGGTGAAACTGACCCTTATGGTTGCTTGACTACCCTCATGACCATTTTACTTCCATTACTCTTTGACTTACATGACTCTTTGTTCAAAAAGTGGGTCTCTTGCACTTCCACGTTACATCACATTGGTTGAAAACAATCCCATAGTGAGGATGTGGGTGACATGACTCATGAATTGAATCGACATGACTTGACATGATAATGCTGCTACATTCATGTGCATGTTCGACTATAGTTCTGCTGGGTGATGGATGTCTTCATGGTGTATCATAGCTTCACATTTGCATGGTGAAGTGCATGGAGTCTTTGATGGTCCTTGGTTCGCTTGAAGACACTTTAGCATGTTTTTCCTTGCTTGCATGTTTGAAGACAGGGCAGGCTCATCTATTTGTGAAGGTGCTTTTTTGTCACATTTGTTCACTTCGCATGTTTCATTCATTCATCCATTGGTGAAATTGTCATTTTGCATGTTCTCTCTTTTTTCATCCCATTCTTCGACTTTCCATGTTCGTTGGCATACCTGTACCTCCAGTCGCTCATGATGAGACAAGATCAAATCCAAAACCTCCTAGTCTACCATGACACATGATCATTCGGGTGCATGTGACCGGGAGAGGCAGCAAGGTTGTGATGCGGGATGATGGCTCCAGGAAATTGCTGATGAAAACTGTGCAAGAGTCACTAAGAGATGGAGACAAGTGATATGAGTTGATAGTGATTGTCTGCAAGCTCTGGCTTGGTTGGGAGGAAAAATTGTGCAAATTTTGGGAGGAACAGTCGAGGCCGTTGGAAGGCAAGGTAGGCATGCTCTGTATATTTTTTAGAATGAATGGGTAGAGGAGCTGGACAAATAGATTTGTGTAATTTTCCAGAGGAATGGGCTAGGCTGCATCAAGGGTTAGCAGGTAGAGATTCTGCAGTTTTTCTGGGGAACTTCACGAATCACTAGCAACCAGAATGACGTAATTCCTATAGGGAACTGCTAGTTGGCTATTGGGGTCATTGGAAGCAAGAAATGTGCAATTCCTAGATGGAACTACCAGTTGGTTTCCCAGGAGATTGGCAACAAAAATTACACGATTCCCAGAGGGAATTGACAGTCTGCTCCTGGGGGCTGCTGGCAAGGAAAACTGCACTGAGGCCGAGAGGCTGACCTGCTAATGATCTCTATACAATTTATGAGCTAAGTTGACTAATGGGCAGTGGAAGGCCTGCTCATGAACATTGCACAATTTCTAAGCTGAGCTGTCTAATGGGCAGTGGAAGGCCTGGTCATGAACATTGTGCAATTTCTGAGATGAAAAAGCTAGCTTGCTACTTCTATATTGTTCTGTTGAAAATTGATGGAGACGAAAGCAGGGTGATGGCCCAACTGTCAGTGAGGAGTCTGATCTTTAGAACTTCAGCAAAAATGACTAAGTGTGTCTTGGTGTCTGTCTATCCTATTTGTGCAATTTCCTTAGTTAGTTGTGCAGGTGAGGTTAGTGGCCTCTGTTCTATTTTTGAGGGGATTCAATCCTGGGGTGACTGTCGAGTTTGATTTTCCGGGTGACCAACATGAGAGTTGTTTGGATTGCTTGCAGGAAGCGCAACTTGAAAAGACTAGCTTGGTGCTTTTGCACTGTTCTAGTTGACAGTTGATCAAGACAAAAGTAGAGTGATGGCTCGACTGTCAGTGAGGGGTATGGTTATCAGAGCTTCAAAAAAAATGACTAAGTGTATGAATAATCGAAAGGTGCATAGGCTATCATAGGAACACAAACTCGCATGAGTTGATGACAAAATGACCAAACCATCCAGACACACAAGTTCAACATGACTGACCGATGATGTGAGTGACAAGTGCGGCACTCATGATTGATCATTCATTGATCAAGACGACACTTAAACAACAGTGAATGTGACTTTGGGTGTGAGTGCTATAGATTCTTTCATAGTGAATACAACAAGCAGATATGAAGCGAAGACTTCAATCATAACCAAAACATGGTTGCAAGCATGACTTAGACATTAGCATGTAGAGACTTGAATGCAATTAACAAGCAAGGCAGATGTGAGGAATCATGCAAGCTAACAGAGTGAACCCGAGTGTGTATAGTCATCAAGTGAACTCTTCAAGGGAGGCTCCGAAATTGGTGCAAGTGAAAATTTTTGGAGGGTGGTTGTAGCCACTACAACAAGACACTAACATGCATAACCAATGCATATACAACTGATATGCATTCACGACAAACACATCCCAATAACAATTTCATCAACTTATATATGACAACATAACTTCAATGTTATGCATATATAACAAATACAATGACCACAAGAATAATGGACACATATGCAACTGATATGTATGCACGAAAAACACATTCCACCCATCCAATCCATGGGTTGAACCATGATCTGCTACCACTCTGTAACACCCTCATCCCACATTTACCCAAGACAATCGATCCACCAGGGTAAATATGTGACGAAGAGTTATTATGATATAATTAAAATCCCATTTATAGTTAAGGAAGTGGAACCGACAAGACAATACCAATATGAACTTTCTCAGGAGATACAAACCTTCAATAGACAACCAACCCTTCCATGTTTCCAACCCCTATGACAATTTGATGCTTTGTTGAACTAGAAACCTAGTCACTCCCATGACAAGCCTTAAATGTGATTGAGGCCCTCCAATCACTCCCACAACAAGCCGTCCATGTGACTGTGGCATTTTTTAGGTAGTTCTGTCCCAGTGACCTCAAATTGTGAGCCAAATTTTCAGGGTTAGGAGTTAGATCTCTCCCCAAATGATCCAGGTGGCTCCAGAAATGCTAAAAAAATAGAGAAGGCTGAGGAAAGGCTCAAAAATAAAATTCCTTGGATTATAGTGAAACTATGGCCATATCGAAGTGCTCATTGCAAAATTTCCAACAGTCCAAACGACACCTTAATCTGACATCGTATGTGAAAGTTGAGTAGTCAAATTTTTGGTCAACTTACACCATTGGTTAAAGTTAGTAGAGCATTGTTATGAAACCAGCTCAAGAAAAGATAGAAAAGATAGATCAACGCCTTAGAATTCAGCCTCTTCGAGGGGACAACCTCCTTTACATTACATAAATGAACAATTCTTGGATGATTCAAATGACAAAACCTCCTTTCTATATATAGGAGTCTAAGGAGTCACAATATAACCCAGCCGGCCTAACAATAATAATATAAAGCCACAAAAATAACAATAATGGGATTCTATGGGGCACAGAAATAACAACATCGGGGTAATAGGGGCACAACAATATAAATAAGGGGTATAACTACAATAGTAATGGGGTAATCACTAGTATTATAGGGACCCAACACCTTGCTAGAAATATTGATTGAGCTAAGTACCATCTACTCATAATACGAGTCTACAATAGAAAGAAATGGCATCACCTAGGGGTAAATAGACCAATGAGATTGATTTATAATAAAGGAGATCATATGCATGGGAGAAAAAAATAGTAGCATAATATATCAAGTAGGGGAAATGGAAAATTTCCCATAAATGATGAGTTCTTAAGTAGGTCCACACCAACATTGAAATAGACTGAAGGGGTATCACCAAAAAATGGCACCATACTTCCATAGTGATTTTCCTAGTCATTGTGCAATATGCAAGTTGATTAATCATAACTATCTTTCCTTCATGAGGAAAATTAAGAATGTGAAATAATGATGAAACATCAATAGTCATAAAATAGAATCAACTACGTCTAAGGATTAAATTGTACTCAAGTAGGGCATTGGCTACCTCTATATGAATGAAGAAGATTCTTTCCCAAAGGTTAATGGAAAATATTAGGAGAACTCTATTAGGAAAAAAGGTGCAGCCATTAAGGGAATGGGTTGTAGTGGTTAATTGGAAAAGTGTCAAAGAACTGATAGATTTATAGCATGACAAGACCATGATACAAATAGAGTATCCTTCATCTGCAAGAGTGTGGTTAATATCCTTCTCAAGGACATCAACTGAGATATTAAATGTGATCTAATGGGATAAATGGTATAAACTTGCATCAATATAAAACATAACTAGATTAGACTCCGAGGGATCAACCCCTATGATAGCAATCAACAACGCACTACATTTTGTAGGAAAAATTTGCAACAACTCCAAGGTAGACATGGCACATGGTGCCTAGCGTAATTCCTTAACAATACTATAGTTTTGGGGCACCCTAGAATTGGGATTGTGTGTTGAAGGATGGAGAAAAAAATTAAGTGGGTGAATCATGGTCTCCAAAGGCTTATCTGTCGAGAGAGATCCATTGGATGGAGTGGGGACAATTGAGTCCTTAGCATAAGAACTACTCTCAATATTCTCATAAATTTTCACTTTTTTCAAATTGACTACCTCATTTCACTTAAGAATGTGTGATGGGAATCCTTGTGTATATAGTCCTCCCATGCCCCTAAGTAAAGGGGAAGGATAATTCACAACCATTTGTTGTTCTTGTTGTTGTGTGGGAAAGGATTTTTCCAAAATAATAGGCTATTGACCAGTGGGATGTTGTGCAAGGAAGTGATGATTCTCATCCATATGTGGGTATTCATGAGTAAAATGGTCTCCCTGGAAAATATTGTAAGGGAATTTTACCTTTCATTTCTTGTCGTTTGTGCCCTCACTCATGTTGGCTTAGCTTTTTTGCATCTCTTGAGAATTCATAGAAGCATTCGTTATTTTTCTTATTTTACCAACAGGTTGCTAAGGGTTCTTTGGTTGCACCAATTGCACTAAATGAACCTTGGCAGTGTGTTCAGGAGATGTACCTTGTCAAGAATTTAGTTAAATATCTAGGGCTTGTGATGTGGTGATGGTTTTTCCCAATTGAGTAGCTAATTGGGTTACAAAATTTATGGATATGGAAACTATCACGCCACTAACATGTGGTCATATTTTCGAATGAGGTGGATTAGTTGATGGCCAAGGAGCATTAAGGAAAATGTCATACAATGTGATCGACTATGAATAAATGAATTCAATGTGCTTGACACATGATATATTTATCCTCAGTAGAAGCCCCAACGATAGCAATATCCTTGGAAATCTGAGGTAGCAAGGATAAGGTAAACCAATCGTTGAGTAGTATATCAAGAATCTTAGTCATAATCAATTTCTTTGAGTAGTAGATCAAGAATCTTTGTCCTAATGTGCTTGTGGGTGGAAGTTTTTTATGAAACCATCTCAAAAAAAGATAGAAAGATAGATCAATGCCTTAGAAATAAGCCTCTTTGAGGGGGCAACCTCCTTTACATTACACAAATGAACAATTCTTAGATGATATAAATGACAAGACCTCCTTTCTATATAGGAGTCTAAGGGGTCATAATATAATCAACGCTGAAATAACAATAATAATGTAAGGGCACAATAATAACAATATGGGAACTGCATGGGTGCAACAATATAATAAGGGGGTTGCACTAATAACAATAAATGGTTACACTAGTAGTATAGGGGCCTAACATGCCCCTCTCCTTCATAAAGTGTTGTCCTCAACGCTTGAGTAGTTCTTGATGCGTATTGTATAAAATTCTTGTCCTCCCATGTGGAATCTTCAGCAGGTAAGTTCTTTCACTTGATGAGATACTCTGAAATTGAATGATTTCATAGCTGTCAAGTTCTTGTTTCTATGACTGCTCCAGGTTCCAATATGATTTTTTCTTCTGATGAGCCCTGAATTGGGTAACTTATTGAGCTCATTATGCCTAATTGTCCTTGTTCAATCCTCCATTTTTCATAGATTATGCATGATTTTTAGTATGTTTATGTTATTTGAACGAATAAGGGTGGTCACTCTACCTAGGAGGCCAATACATGGTTATTTTAGGTTTTTGGACAAATTTTGGAGCAAAACCAAGCAATTATGGGTCAGATGACAGCAAGCTTGAGGTGAGGATTTTTAGGGAGGTTGTCTCTTGCATTAAATAGCCTTCATCGAAATCTCCACCCTCAACTCCGAGCTCAACAGGCCACCAAAACGAGTTCTAAAGGCAGCCGAGTAGCTTTGGGAAGAGTGACTGTTTACTAGCAGTTGGGACAGTCGAGTCCCTTGAATTTAGGAGGGCTACGAGGCCCCTCGTAGTGTATAAATAGGAAGGCCTTAGCCTTCATAGTTTACTTTTGGAGCTGTTGGTATTTTCACTATAGTGTTGTCCTTTGCTCAGCTTGTTGTAGCTATTGTTGTATAACTTTCTTGTGATGATTATTTTTGAATAATGAGAAGCAGCTTCACTTGGCATCAGATTTGAGTCCTTTATAGGAGCCTGCAGCTCTTGGAGTTGGGCCCAACCCAAGTGCTAGGCCTCCTTTATGTATTGTTATTTGTCCTTTATGTATTTTCAAAATCATTTCTGTTAAGTAGATTAAATCTTGCTAATTAACTAGGTCACTATTGATGGTTAGAAAGACTTTTGATGTTTAGATTAAGTTGATAGGTTATTGATAGGGAAAAGCTCCAGAGAAATGCCATCGAGCACCTCTGATTTCACCTCTCCCTCAGTGGGATCAGGGGTTGGAATCAAGGTGACCTTGCTACCCACAAAAACACTGACTTTACTTTGCCATGCAATCATTAGTGTTTGTTTCTCATTTGCAAAAGTTGGTTACATGTTTTGAATTCTTGAATGATCCATTGCATACTTAATATACATGGTTTCCTTGCAAATAAAACTTCTGTTCATGCTCTTTACTGAATAGCTAGATCAGATTAGGTCAATGTAGCTAGGTCTCAGATTTTACAAGTCTTCATTGGTTCAGTTGGAAAAATGACTTGTAAAGCACCTGCTATCCTTCTTCATCTACCCATTCTCCATCAATCCCACCTACTTCATCCTCTGCTTAGAATCCTTGCCTCATGTTTGCCATTTGCTCACATAACCCTAATTTTTGTGCAACATTGCTTCAATCTTCCTTAAACAAATCTAACCATCTGCATCTGTCCTCAACTCCATCCACCAAGTCCTGGATCACCTGCAACCCTTATCCTATCTCCACACTCACTCCTTCACCTTTCTCTCTCCATCCATCCTCCAAAATCTCATTTCTGAACATCCTGTAGAAAAATTACAGACATCCTGTAGAAAATCACAGACATCCTGTAGAACCCCTGCAGACTTCCTGTAGAGGCTCACAAATGAGGTTTATTGATAGCAAAACTCTGTGAAACTCTATGGAAGGGTGTTAGGGACCCCTTAGGCCCTCTCTGAACCTTCCCGACCTCCTCCAAGAATTTCTTCTCACCAATCCACCTCTGCACAGTCAAATCGCATGCATAATAACTCTGGTAACTTATTCAAAAATACAAAAAGATTTTTTTTCCACATCTTACTGTAGAATTAGCTTAGATACATGTATTTACCTTCCTAGGAATCAATGGCATCTCTTTCAGTAGCTTGCATCCTCTTTCTTGCATCATTAGGGCTAGCTGGTAAAATTAGGGTTTTCTAGGGTTTACATTTCCTTTCTGCTTTCCAGTTTCTTTCTGCAAGTAGATCAATCTCCTTTGAGTTAGCTTTCATCCATCAGTTAAAAATATTCTTTTAAGAGCTCATAGAAGTTGGCTTAAGCCCCTAGTAGACTTGTGCCAGCTGACCAAGTGACAGCTATGGCAAGAGCTAGTACTTGTGCATACAGCACTGTCACTTCCAAGTTTGTTACGAACTACCGGGTTGATAAGAGTAAAGAAGGGAGTCCTAAGAGTTGCAGCATTATTGCTGCAATACTGGAGCCCACCATTCTTTTTGGCGCCATTGCTGGGGAAGTGTCAGAGTATTTGTGATTGTTTCTTTTCTTCTATTTCCCTACTCTCACCTTCTGCTAAGTAGTTTATTTCATTTCCATTCTGCAATTTCATTTCCACAAAAGTAGAGTAGACATTTCCTGCTTTCATAGATTAGCCTTTCAATTCTGCAAGCGTAGAATAGTATTTCAATTTTGCAAGCGTAGTCTAGCATTTCATTCTCGCAATTTGATTTCAGCAAAATAGATTAGTCCTTTCCTGCTTTCATTTCAATTCCGCATTTTCATTTCCGCAAGATAGATTCTAGTTAGTTGCAATTCCATTTGTTCCAGTTTTGCATGTACAATAAGAAAAAGCAAAAGCAACCAAAAATCTTTTCATGCCTTGTAGGAACAGAGATAATACCAGAAAATTTCTACCCAACATCCCCACCACTTCACCGAGTCACCCTTCTCTCTTCTTTGTTGGAAGTGACCCAGAAGAACCTATAGGTGAACCTCCCGAGATATACGAAGATCCTATCACAAAAGAAGAGCAAGAAAACATTCCTTTTGAGACCATGGCTGAAATGATAGAGACGATGATGAGAAAATAGAAGGTACCTTCCCCATTCGAGAGACCAACGGGGACATGAAGATGAAGAACATAAGGCCCTCAGCCTTACCTCATTTCCATGGATTGACCACTGAAGACCCTGATACCTTCCTGTTTGAGTTTGTTGTCCTTTTTCGAACTTATGACTATGCAGAAGACAAGAAAAAGTTGAAACTCTTTCCCTCTACCCTCAAGGATGTAGCATTACGCTGGTTCATGGGGTTACCTGGAAACAGTATCACAACTTGGGCTCAGATGCAGAAAGCCTTTAACAACAAATACCGGGACTACTGTAGGTCAAAAGAAACAAAGGGAGAAATCTTTCGGATTACCATGGGAAATGATGAATCTTTAGAGACTATGAGGAAAGGTTCCAACTTAGCTATACACAGGTCAGGTGCACACTTGACCTTGAATCTTTAAAGCTGGTTCTGCTTCGAGGAGTCCCTAAAGACCTTC
>Ga0115851_100871_pt1 | contig 15040 bp, 19 predicted proteins | sample InSIn2gowninarea_FD_83865 | JGI IMG/M metagenome (GOLD analysis project Ga0115851, IMG submission 83865)
TGAAATGTAACCCTATAATGATGTGTAATGCAATTACACCTCCCAAATACTTATCATAAAAGCAAGGTTACTTAATACCAACTTGCTTTAGGAAAGATTTAGTTCAAGAGGAAGAGCCATTTACTCAAACATAAAAGCATTGGAGTCCATTGTATAATGTGTTTGAAATTGAAGCATGCAGGCTATGAATTCATTCCTTTGTCTCGCAAGGATTTTCCATTTTTGCATTTTATCTTCATATTCACTTCTCTTTGCTATCTTCCAAAAATTGATCTTCTTCTTCTCAATTGTTTCCATTTTTGTGATAGGTATCCTTACTTTCCTATAAATTATTTCCATTCAAGTAATAGCCATTTTAATCAAGAAGGATTAATCTCCCCTTCTTTTAAAAAAAAACACTTCCTTTTTTTATTAAAAAACCTTATTTTTATTTAAAAAAGTAAAAAAAATACTTAACAAATCCCTTTTTTATCATAAGGAAAAAAATAAATACCCCCTTATCCAATTAATCTCCCTCTTTTTAAAAAAAGAATAATTTTAAATAAATTTCTCCCATAAAAAAAAAACTTAAACAATGTAAACAATAAAATATATTATTATTATTATTATTATTAAATTCAAAGCAAGAAGCATTTATGCCTTCATCCATCATCTATCAAATAATTAGGAAAATGTACTATTCTATCAACTCTAATAACTTTGAAAAAGAAGCAACTAAATGCCACACACGTACGGTCACTTTAAACAAATTTTAGGAGATGGATTTGAAGCATGTGAAGCAGTTTTGGAGAAAAAAATTGGGAGTTTTGATCAGCCGTTTACATAATTTGGAGTAATAGATGGAGGGCCGCGGCTGAGAGGTGAGTCACCGGTGAGTGAGAGGGGCCATTGGCGGCACGAAGGTTCCCTTGTGGGCAGCAACACGGTTAAAAAGAGGTTTGTGTAGCAGTCAGAGATGATTCAGGCGATAGGGATATGGAGTGGTGGGAGCACCCATGGTGGCACATGCAGGAATAATGTTGTCAAGGTTGTGGAGTTTGGCGAGAGCACCCATGGTTGCATACATAGGAAGATTATTATCAAGGTTGCAGAGTTTGGCAAGAGCACCCATGGTGGCACACAAAGGATGAATATTATCAAGGTTGAGGAGTTTGGAAAGAGCACCCATGGTGGCACACGCAGGAAGAATGTTGTCAAGATTGCAGGGCATACGCCTAGTTGAGCGATGCTAGGTGGAATTGGGCGTCCGCCTAGTTTAACGACATGGCTGCCTCTACCCCCTCACTGCGACCTTGGGTGGCTGAGTTGGGCGTTCGCCTCACTCCAAATTTTTTAATTCCAACCTTTGTAAAAAAAAGTTGTGTAATATATATTTATTTACATGGTTAGTAAATTTTTCATTAAAAGAAAAAATATTTAACAATTACTTTTATAAAAAGAAATTGCATTATAAATTTCAAATACTCATTCTTTCTTCTTGTTTTTTTTAAAATAATAATATACAAAAAAATATAATTCCTCCCATTTTTTTTTTGTATATATAAAAAAATATACAATGTATTACAAGAATATAACTTTAAAAAAAAAAATTGTAATATTTTTAAACATTTTGCTTAAAAATAAAAATTTGCAATTTTTGCAAACTATATAAACAATATGTTAATTAAAATTTTCAAGAAAATTGCAACTAACATAAAATGTTAGTACAAACAAAAAAAATATTGTTATTTTAAGAAAATATTCAAAAGAAAAAAATGCAACATAATTGATAAATATGTTAGTACCCAAAAAAAGATAAAACTCAAGATGAGAAGGGAGAGAAAGATATACCTTAATGAAGATGTTACCTCTCAAAATGGAGGAGGAAGATCCTCCAAGGAAGGCTATGATACCAATTGAGTGAGATGAAACTCCTACACCCAAGATCACCTTAGAGTGTTCTTCTTACTTCAAATAACAACACAAGAGAGAAATAATCATGTATCGTGGTTCCTCTCAAGGTGAGAGTACTCCAATTTAACTCAATATCTTTACTTCTCAAAGATAGTTCTTACAATGCTTACAACGTCTCTCTCTTCCTATTAACCTACAAGGCATGAGCATAACTTTGCTCTCATCAAGTATGTTTTAAAACAAGGCCAAGCTCTCTATTTATAGGAGATAACCCCATTTTAACTCACCTTTTTACCAAAGGTTTACATGAGGTTATGACTGGTCAAGTTGCATATATTTAATTCCTAAATACTAGATACTTTTTAGATACTAAACAATAATGCATTATGAATTATAACATTTTAAATATTATAGAAGCAGTTAAGCGAAAACTCTCTCCCTTTCAATTTGAATAAATGTGGCTAACTCACCCTTTATTTGATGAGTTGGTGGAATCCTCTTGGCATGACCAAGTACAAGATAGAGGTTCCCATATATATTATTTTGTATTTAAGATCAATAGGCTCAAGAAGACTCTCAAATCATGGAATAAATCAAGCTTTGGTATCATATCAAAGAAACGAGTGCAATTAAAAGAAGAACATGTGCAACTAGAAATAATTCTTCAGGTAGAGCAGACTGAGTCATTATTAAGACAAGAAAAGGACTTCCGCTCTAAACTGGATGAAGTTTATTTATAGGAAGAAGTCTTTTGAAAGCAAAAATCTCATCTTCAATGGATGAAAGAAGGTGATAGAAATACTAAATATCTCCACATGAATACAATGTCACATAGAGCTCATAACATAATTTCTAATTTGACCACTCCATTTGGTCTTATCATCTCAGATTTGGATGAACTGGATAACCATATTATTTCATTCTTCTAATCCTTGCTATTTGATGAAGATATTGCTCATGATGCAACACAAAAACAACTCCTTGATTTTATTCCAACATTAATCTATCCCCATTATAATGCATTATTCACTGCCCACATATTAGTGAAAGAATTGGAACGAGCTATTTTTCAAATGAAAAGTTTTGGAGCCCTAGGGCCTAATGGATTTCATTCAAGATTCTACCAACATTTTTGGGATCTCCTCAAATATAATGTTATGGGCATTATCAAGGAATCCTTTTCCTCCAAGTAGCTACTAGGAAGTGTAAACATCCTAAAAATGCATTTTGTATTGTTGGCAGGGTTTTATTAACATTTATGGCATTTATCATGTACTATACTATCATGTTTGGCTAACTTGTGTTTGAAGCGCTTTCAATCGGATTGATCGACTCTATTTTGGTCTTTAAGTTGTTTCTAACACATTATTTCCAGTCGCCCGAACAACTTGCCAATCACTCGAACGATCCTATAGGACACAGTCATCTAGACGATCCTATTTGAGGTTTATAAAAGCCAATATGGCTTACTTTTTGAGACTCTTCTTGCATTTGGACACTTTACAAGAGCTTTATGGCTTCTACAATTTACTGCATACCTCCGTACCTATGACATCAATTTTGTAAAGGACCACATCAAGTCTTGAGTTCAAATCTTCATGCCTTGGGGGTCACTTCTCCATGCTCTATGGATTGAGGTATCTTTTGGTCAATTAAGGTTTCTTATGTTATTAATGGTGGATTTCATGGGTGTTTGCAAATTTGAAGTTTCAAACAATCTCCATTGAAGAAGCATATCCTTTATTGAATTGCATAGTCATAATTATTTGGCATATAGTTGTATTTATACCTAGGTTCTACCTAGGGTTTTGACCCTTAAGGTCCAAACCCTAGGGTTTGAACAATCTGTGCTATCTCATTAGCATTTCTAGCATTAGATCTATTGTTCTTTGTCTTAAATTCATTTTCATTATTGTCATATTTGATTATTTGGATAAATCTTTAAGCATACGTAGTCTTTATCAATCTTTATCATAGCATTGTCATATTATTTTCATCTAGTATTGATAAATTATCGTGCACAAGATTTGTCTCTAGTCTATGTGTCAAGATCATATTTGCATAATAGGAATTTTAATCTTTTCTACTATCCTCTTGATTGTGGATAAGGAGAATTACAACCCTTTTGAGTTGGGGTTTCACCCCACTTGGATAATCATAAGGTCTAAAGGACTTGTGATTTGAAGTCTCCATTAATCTTTTCATTTTCCTTTCAGGTCTAGATATCATATTACATCATTGAATCATAAAGGACAATCTCTAAGCTCTATTCTTGTATATCTTGACAATACATAGCATAGGAAAATTAGATGGAATGTTTCAAGATTCTTGGAATTGATCATAAATGTTATGAGTGGTTCAGGTGCAATGATTTTGACCCATTCACAAATGGTGATCATGGTGGGACCCTGCTGGTCCTAGGCCCCTAAGACAAAAGAGGATTCTTTAAGCATTTAACCTTATTTTTGGTGGCCTTATTTTGTGGATGTTTCTTGTATTTCAGAGAGTTCATGTGACTAATTTTTGATGAAATTTGTAAGGTAACCTACTGGGCATGGATAGAACCAGATCTAAAAAATTTAAATATCTGCTATCACCATAAACTAAATCATCTATTTGCAAGCTGATTCCAAATGTAAATCACCCTCCTATAGGATGACCCTAAGGTCATCTGGATTATTTTGCAATCATCCCAGTGCCATACGACTTTGTTTGCAACCTATTTTTAGTTCCCTTTTTACATTTTTGCATCTAGATCATATTTGTACTAGTGAAAGAAGTCCATTTTTTGGGTTTGTATATAAAAAATTGGGTGTCCTTATCATAAGATGCGTCTTTTCACCCTTGTCATAGGGTTTTATTGTAACTTAATTTTTTAGCTTTAAATTTTTATCTCTAAGTGCATTATCATTGTTCAAATGACTGTTGATTATCCAGACGACTGGAACTATTTCCATAGTTGTTCCTATAGTGGACGGTCCTATGGTAGAGCTTTGTAATCCTCATTTCAACCATCCAACTTGGAGCGAAAAAGAACGTTATTGTATGGGTGAGTTTTGGATTTCTTTATGTACCTAGTCCATATTATTTGGTTGCTCTTTGCATCTAGGATCTCTCTTTCTTTTAGTGAATTTTGCATTACATTTTGAGGTGGATTGTTGTATACACTTTGAGATTTCCTTTGGTGCCTAAAATTTATAATCTTGAACAAGTTTTTTTTTTTTTTTTTTGGGGTCTCTTTGATGATTGCTTGGTGCATAAGAATAATTTGCTATATTTGCATTTTTTTCCATTTGAAAAGAAAAGAAAATAATTTATCACTTTAGCATACGTGAGTGGGAGTACCTTGGCTTTATTTTAAAAAGATAAGCATTTGGGAGGTGTAATTGCATTACACATCATTATAGGGTTACATTTCATATTTGCTTATTGTACTAAAGTCCATCACAAGCCTAGGGAGTAATTAGGGCATATGGATTTCATCACTACGTCTTAACCCATACTTGGATTTTATCACCAAGGTGGTATCCCCCTCTATTGACAAGGAGTGTTAATAGAGGTACCTGAGCTACCCTTGTAAAATGATTCACCCCCTAGAGATTGAGCCTTACCCTTTAAACACTTGACTAGAATCATTTCTAGGAAAACTAAAAAAGAGTTAGGATTTACAATTGCATTTAAAATTTATCTCACTAAAAAGATAACGCCTCAATTTGAACAAGAAGTAACTAAATAAAATGATCACCATTTCTATCTATCACCATTGATTCTTATCATTTAGAATTATCTTTGAAGTGATCATTTAGGCTATGTGACATTAATTGCATCTACATTAAATAAGAACTTTAATGAAATTCTAGGGTCTTTGTTGGGTGATTTATTGCTTTGGCATTATTTCATTTTCATATTGGTATGCTTTAGATTTTGTTTGAAGTTCTTATTTGATCCATTTAACCCACCTTTATCATCATGTCTTATATACCCTCAAAGGATGAAAATCATCGATATTCTCATGTAGGGCTAGAGATTTAGAGGAAGAGAAATGCAATAACCAAGTAAATCAATCAAATCCTCTTCCACCTTTGCATGTATCTCATAGTAGGTCATGTACCCCGCACCATTTGCCCCCACGTGATCCTGCTCAAGCGTCACCTCATCTTTTCTTCAATCAGACCTTGGAGAGGTTTTGTGTCCTTGAGGCCATCCCTCAACAGGAGGGATGAGATCGTGTGATGCCCCTGTAGGGATAACTTCTCTAGGATAAACGACCATATTTATTTAGAAAGACCTACAACATAGCATCATATAGATCCATCTCAGGTTGATCCCTTTCCTATCCTACAAAATGTCTTTGAGTATCATGTACCTCAACCTAGACCTTGCTCCATACACCTTCCTATTTATCATACCGAGTCACACCTATCCCCACATGATATGTTCTTGAGTGATCCTATGATTTAGACCCTATATAGAGAGTTTCAAGAAGCTTAATGTCATCCTTCAAATGCTCTTGATAGGGAACCTTCACCCTAGTTACCTCTTATTACTGAGGTCACTCATTCTAGGGTTTATCTGTATTACGAAGAGACATCAGATGGTCATATAGAGGATACTTCTCTATCTCCTAGTACTAGGTCACATCCCCTACATCCAACCACATGATACATAGTAGATGAGCCTCTAGAGATGTTGTATCATGAGGAACCCTTGTTACATCCTAATATATCACCACTTTTTGGTACCTCACATGATCTTCCCCCACATCGCCTAGACCATTCACGTTTAGGTCTTCATAGGGTCCCTTAGATCCTCCTCCAAATGGGACACCTATACCTCCACTTGTGCATCCTATTAGTCCTAACCTGCTTGTCCTTACCTTCTATAGGACTCCTCAATCTCCCCCTGGTGAGTGGGTTGGATATTGTTATGATGATACACATCTTACGAACTAACCCAAGATTCAACCTATGTCTCGCCTTATGCATGATCCTGAGCCTATCCATCATGTTATTTCTCATCCTATTCATCCTACCATACCTTGTATTCTCATGTCTCATTTGCATCCTGTTGCACCACCTAGAGTTCATTTAGGGCATGGGTCTTATTCACATCTGATCGATCCACCACCAAAACAACATTATTATTCTTCTCATGTGGTGGTGCCTTCACTAAAGGTACACATATATCAGTATGTATATCCTCATCATGCATATACCCATCCTATATCCCATGTACCCCATCACAATCTCAAGTATGATGAATCATCTCATCACACCCAAGCCTCTTCGTATAGGCCATCTCAATTTCCTAGCTATCATGAATTGTAGCATTCACAAATTAGAGGGGTTTTGGATCGAAACCCTTCACACTTTGGACCTAAGGTAACATTTGATATATGATCTTATGACCAGTCATACAGACAAGATTAGGATTTGTATTATGATGACCAGTATGACCAATATGATGATCAACCTATCAATGTAGTTTTAAAATAATAGGCTATGGTTAGTATCCAACCTCTCATTTTAAATGATGAGATCTTGAAGAGGTTGGAAGACATGGAGCTTCGAGTCAGTGAACATGGAAAGGCCAATTTGTCATACACTTCCATTTGTAATAATCCTATTCACCCAAGTGTACCAATGAAAACCTTTCCTTATAAATTTGAGATACCAAAAATAGATAATTTTAGAGGAAAGGAAGATCCTACAGAGCACCTTAGGCAATTTAAGTACTATTGTTACATCATTAGTAATGATGATATACTCATGCTTAGGACCTTCCCCATGACACTTGTGGGTCAAGATTTGGATTGGTATAATAATCTCCCATAACATAGCATTTATTCCTTTGAGCAATTAGCTGATAAGTTCCTTGATAATTTTTCCATCAACATACATAAATGAGCCTCCATCATAGACTTGGGAAAACTATCACAATTTGAGGACAAGTCCATTTTAGATTACATATGTAGGTGGAGATCCATTGTCACAAACATGCCTTACAATTTGTTTAAAGAAGAATTGGTCAATTTGTTCTCTAGGAGTTGTAATAAACATATCTCTTTTGTCCTTAGAGTTCAACAACATCATACCTTTGAGGAGGCTTTAGCTCAAGCTAAGTTAATAGAAGAGGCTAAGATTCAAGATGGTGAGATTAAATTGATAAAGTTGCAAAGTAATCAAGTGTCTCATGAGGTCCCTTCGACACCGCTAGTGGTTCAATTGGCTACTCCATAGCCACCTAGGGCCAATCCACCTTTACACCCACAAGCACAAGAAAGACCTAGGAAAAATAATTATCATAATAATCAACATGATGCTTATAAACCTAGGCAACCTCAATAACCAGGGCTATGTAAACCTTGGACACCTTTGGCCGAATCTATCGAGGAGATTTTTAAGAAACTCTTAGATGCATAATTGATCAATCTCCCCAAACTTAAACCTGAAGATACAAATAGGGAGAAACCAATCTAGTATAAAGAGACTGAGTATTACATTTACCATCAGTAGAAAGGACATGACACTAATAAATGTAATCAATTGAGGAACACTATTTAGAGGTTAATAGAAAATGGGAAAGTATCAACGCAAAATCTAGTAGCCCAACCTAACAGAAACCTAGGTGTTTTTTAGGATCCCTTGCCTAGGCATAACAATAATGTCAATCAAATTTCTTCAAAAGTGATGCAAAAAGTTACCCATGATTATAATCCTAGATAGAAATAATGAGTTAGTGGGTTTTAATAACATAGATTCACATTTTCCCTTTATGGGAGGCATTGATATAACCCCTGACTATGAGTTTATGGGTATTATGGATCCACCTCCAGCATACCAGATTGTTAAAGTTCATGATAGTAACATGATTGAGGTGACAACTAGAACAAGTAGAGGTAATGATCGAGCACATCCTTCTCCCCTAGGGAAGTGAGAATCCAACAACCTTTACCTCAACCTAAAGTATAGATTCAAACTTAGGCTCCTAGAGCACCAGTGACTATACAAACCTAGTTAGAGCAACAGCTTCAGAATACTCAGATAAAGCTTTCCCTATGGGACTTACTGCAATAATCCCTTGAACATATGAATGCTTTGAACAATTTTGTAAAGGCCATCGACCTAGACAGTAACAAACCTAATTCTTTTAGAGATTTCATAGGGGTTGTTCAATGTGCTAGTAGATCCAAGATTACTTTCTTCCAGGAAAAAATTTAGTATTGCCCTCCTGATAAACCAAAGCACCCAACTTTGTACAATGTACCTTTCGTGGATTCTTGACCTTCTAAGAGAGTCTTGGTTGATAATGGGTTTGCAATTAATATCATAGCTTCAATAGCACTTGAGAGACTTAATGTTCCTATAAAGTTTTTGAATGCACTTATGCTTACTATTAGGCCCTTTAATAATAAATTGGCCAAAACCATGGGTACAATTATTCTTCCTATCAAAGTTGGAGTAAGAGAAATTGCAGCTACTTATTATATGACCGAAGGCGAGATGTAGTATAATTTGCTTTTAGGTCGGCCATAGATAGAGGACATGGAGGTAGTTTCATCTACCTTATAAAGATGTTTGAAATATCTACACAATGGAATGGTCCATTACATTATAGGTAATTTGAACCCCTTTAGTCATTGCAACTCCACTTTTTCTCCTGATTCCCCTCAATTTCCATGTGGGCATCTTTTTTTGGTCATCGTTCTTATGAATGATCATCCTAATATGGTGTCATCATGTTCACAAGAACCTTCATCCTTGAATTTATTTTTTGTTTAACCTACTTCCTCCTCACAACCATCCTCTTCATCTCCCTTGGGTGTGGATCCCTTTATATGTTGCAAGGGTAAGTCACCTGAGGATTCTACATGACCTTCTTCTAGTCATCATACCCTATACATGCCCATACATAGGAACTACCAACCATATTATCATCTAGTGCCTCCACTCGATCAATTTTATTTGTATTCATCATGTATGGTATTTGATTCATTGTAGGAAGATGAGCCCTCTTCCTCTTTGGTTGGTCTCGATTCTCCTGAACAACATCATGTCAACCTTATTACTTTTCCACTGCTCAATTTCACCAAGCATGAATGTCTTAGAAAGGGGGAGTATTGTATATATGATGTGCTTTTTCATATTCCCTCCGTAAAAGACTTGGGGAGACCTTTAGAATCCCCACTTGCTCCTGGCTCTCACATCCCAGTAGGCTCACATCCAAACCAATCTTTCAACATTTTCGTGGGTGTGGACTCACCCTAGGATATTACCCTTGAGCATCATCTCAATGATGATTTTTTTGCCAAAATAGAATATCTTTTTTGTCCTGTATTAGTGGGTAAACTCTTTGCTAAATGGAAATGGCAAGGATATGGCCTAGGAAAATATGATTCGGGACAAATTCATGCTTTTTCTAATCCATTTCAATTCAACTAAGATAAACATGTTCTAGGGTATCTTGGCCCTAAACTTAAACCTCTAGAAGAATAATTTGTTGATCTTGATCTTCCAAAAGAGGATATGTCACATGATGACGAACATAACATCCATTTATGTTTTGGTCCATCTAGTCCTCATGCCTCTGAATGTTCCATCCTAAACAATTTCATCCACAAGACATCATGTGGCCTTTCCTTGGATGTTTTATGGTTTTGGTTGATGGTACCTCACCTTTTTTCCCTCTTTTTGATTGCAACTCACACAATTGTGTCAGTCATTTTTTTGTGGATCTCTCTTCTCCTTTATAGTGTCTTTCTCTTATCTTGGGTGATGCATCTTTTTCTTCTGATTTCCTTAATGAAGCCAAAAACCCGACTTCTTTCATCAATAGTCTAGATGAAGATGATTAAGCATACCTTCTTGTCTTCAAGCAATTAGAGGATGTATCCCACATGCACATAGGGAAGTTTGTCAAGATCAATATCAGTGATGACCCCATGAACCCAAAGATAGTCTACATAGGGGGTGTCTTAGATGAATCAGAAAGAATAAAAGCCATGGAAATATTGAAAAAGTATGCTAAGGTATTTGCTTAATGTTATAAATATATTTTGGGTATGGATCCTAATGTTGTATTTCATAATATTGTCACTCGACTGGATGCTAAGCCTATCAAGTAGAAACCTAGGATGGTCAATCCCGCACAATCACTTCAGATTAACGATGAGATTAAAAAATTGTTAGACGTCAAGTTCATCCATTATATTGATTATCTTCAATGGGTTTCTAACATGGTCCTCTTTGGTAAGCCTGAAGGTCATATTAGAGTTTGCACAGACTTTCAAGATCTTAATGTAGCTTGTCCCAAAAATGAATTCCCACTACCTAACATAGACACTCTAGTTGACAATATGATAGGATATGAGATGTTGTCTCTCATGGATGGTTTTTTAGGCTATAATCAGATTTAGGTCACCCCTCAGGATCAAGATAAGACTACATTTACCACACCCTAGGGGACTTACTATTACAAATTCATACCCTTTAGAATCAAGAATGCTGGTGCCACATATCAGCAGGCCATGACCTATGTCTTCCATGACATGATGCATGAAATTATGGAGGACTATATGTATGACTTGTTAACCAAGTTTAGAATAAGATATCAGCATTGAGAAGTGTTAGAGAGGGTCTTCCAAAGGTTACTCAAGCACAACGTCAAATTGAATCTTAGGAAGTGTATTTTTGAGGTCACATCAAGCAAGTTACTAGGATTCATTATTTCCAAAAGAGGCATAAAAGTTGACCTTAAGAAAGTGAATGCTATCACTAGTATGCCTTTGCCTCATGACATTAAGACTTTAAGAAGTATTCACGGCAAGATTCAGGCTATCAGAAGGTTTATAGCTTAGTTATCCAATAAGTGTCAATCATGTGTATAATTTGATTGGAATGAGGGTTGTCAAAAAGCTATTGATGATATCAAGCAATACTTACTCAATCCTCCGATTCTCATTCCTCCTAAGGATAATGTCCCCTTTCATCTCTATCTTTCAGCTACTAATTTCGTACTAGGAGTCATGTTAGCACAAAAGAATGATTAAGCAAAGGACTAAGATATTTATTATCTTAGTCGTACACTTGTCGATCATGAGCTTAGGTATTCGTACATTGATAAAATTTATCTTGCACTTGTCTTTGCTACCAATAAATTGAGACATTATATACTTAATCACACTACCCATGTGATCTCTAAAGTTGAACTACTGAAGTATGTGATGAGCAAGGTGTATCATAATACGTGCACTACTAAATGGATCATGCTCTTGTTAGAGTTTAACCTAATATTTATCATTCAAAATTTCATCAAGGATCAAGTTATAATAGATCAACTAGTAGAGGTACCTATTCAAGCTACTACCCCTCTTAAGATCACCCTCCCTGATGAGGATATGTTTAATATTGATGAGATTGAATAGGTAGTAGACACTCAGGAAGACTATGATATGACTATGTACTTTGATGGGTCAAAATGTGAATAAGGGGGAGGGGCTAGAGTTGTTTTCTTCACTTCCCAGGGCTTCCCCATATTGTATTCCTTCAAACTTAACTTCCCATCTATTAATAACAATGCAGAGTATGAGGCACTGATCCTAGGACTTAAGATAGCCTTAGAGTTAAAATTGGAAACATTGCTAATCTATGGAGATTCTTAGTTGATAATTTATCAGATCTTGGGCACTTATCAATGTCACAATGAGCTTTTGAATACTTACAGAGATGTGGCATTGGAATTGCTAAAGTTGTTTAATTCTTACAAGATTGAGAAAAATCCTAGGTCATCTAATTGGTTTGTGGACACTATGGTATCCTTAGGGTCACTTATTCCCCCTAATCCTCATAGACACATTCAACATGTAGAGATAGTGATCTTGAAAGAATCTACTCTTAAGTCACCATTACCTCAAGGTCTCTCTTCGATCTCAATCAATGAGATCACTATCGAGCAACGTGACTTGTGGTATAGATAATTGCATGAGTATCTAAAGTGGAATGCCAAACCTCCTAACTTATCGACTAGTGAGAAACAAACATTCAAGAAAAAGGCTTCTTGTTATGCTATATTAGTATATGTGGTCTATAAATGGTCATATGATGGATTCCTTCTATGTTTTTTAGAGCTCTATGATCAGGCTATTCCTATGCAAACTTGTCATGATGACATATGTGGTGGGAATTTTAATGAAATTATTATTGCCAAATGTATTCTTATAATGGGGTATTATTGGCCTACTATGGAATGAGACTGTTAGGATTATGTCAAAAAGTGAGTTAAGTGTCAGCAACATTCCCATTTGCAGCATCTACCTACGCAGACACTTAACCCTATCCAGTTTCTATCATCTTTTGCATAGTGGGGTTTTGATCTCATAGGAAAATTTGTATCTCCCTCTTTAGGTGAACATACGTTCATTATCATCGCAATAAAGTATTTTACCAAGTGGGTTGAGGCTAGACCACTTGTGTCCACCATAGTGTTGGAATGTATAATGCATTATTGTAAAGGTTATGTAATAATCTTCTATGTAAGTTCACTAATATTTAAGGGTATCATTTGATACCTTAAGTACTTAAGTGAATATGATAATGTAACTTGTCCTACACTCCATTTCATGAGCATGCCCCTTGGGTAAAAGGATGTGCATGTCATGCTTTTGTACATTGGATAAAAGGGTGATCCAAAGAGGGATTTTGGCCTATAAATAGAAGGCTCCCTCTTTGTGATTACACACCAATTTGTGGAGTAAAGCTATGCTATAGGATAGTGTTTAGGAGATGAGTTAGGAGAATTGTAAGAGTTCATATTTGATATTAAGAGAGATCTAGTTAGTGGATGTACTCCTAGTTGGAGGAACCACTTACATATTATGTTATCTTTGTGAGATTGATTTGTGAGTTTGTTAGATGTGTATTGTGAGCTTTCATGTGATCTTGGGAGTTTAGAGTTGTTCATGTTATAGTTCAATTCTCTTATTTGGTATCAGAGCTACTTAAAAGCTCCTCTTCACATCCTTGGTGTGGAATCTCTTCTTCTTGGTGTGGAAGCTACATCTTGGTGATCCTTCTTCATTCCTCATCTCACACTTAATTGGTGAGGTAAACTCAAAAGAAGGTATAAATTCCTTCTTTCTTGATCATTTTTTGGGTTATTTCATAAGTAATACTAACATATTCCTTTTGATATGTGTTAGTTAATTTTTTTTAATTATACTTAAAAAATGTAATTTTTTCTTTATATACTAACCTTTTTTTTAGTTGCAATTGTATTCGCATTGCTTAGCATATTGCTAATTCTAAAATTTTGGGAAGGATAGTACACACAAAAATTGCATTTTTTCTTTTTTTCAAATAATACTCTATTCTTTAACTCAAATAAAAATATTGTATTATAGAGCATTTTTTTTTTTTAAATAATAGGGTTACATTCCTTAAAAATAGTAATACATGGATGTATTATTTGTTATATAGAAGTTTTTTTTTATATATATTCTGAAATATATGTATTTTTTTTTAAAGGAGAGGAAAAGCAATTTTAGAAAGCATTTTATATTTTTAGAAAACATTGTTATTATTTGCTATGCCATCTCTCTCCTCGTGCGACCCTATGAAAACCCTCTTTGCATGCTTTAATGGATGGCGGGAAGCTAAAACCCATGCACTTTGTCTTCTCTTAAATCCTACCTCATCCAACCAGCCTTCACTATGAGCTTTCTCCCTCTCTTGGTTCTTTTCCTTGGTATGAATATGCATTAATGGTGTCAACTTCTGCAATGGCAAAGGAATATCTCCCAAACCACAACCTCTTCTTCACTAGCTACCTCCTAGTCTGTGTGTGTGCTGACTATGCAGTATGTCTGTTGCATGTTCTTGCGACTGCCGATAAAGCTTGCACACTTTTTCCTTTGCAACCTCCTTGTAGTGTTGAGACCTTTTTTTTCCTCTACGTGTTCTTCTTCACCAGGCCTCCTTATCCCAATCTTCCTTTTCCGAGGTTGAAGAGGAAATCATTAAGAGCACATCATCTGAAACTACATGGAAGATCATGGAGGTTGCCAACTCATTCTTTATGTTGTAAACCTCTAGTGCCTTCTGATTTGTAGGAGGTACAAGGTTCTCATTCACTATTTGCCAAAGCTTCCTTG
>Ga0115851_100742_pt1 | contig 15035 bp, 9 predicted proteins | sample InSIn2gowninarea_FD_83865 | JGI IMG/M metagenome (GOLD analysis project Ga0115851, IMG submission 83865)
TACGAAATTAAGCAATTTCAAAATAGCTCATTAAGTGGAAGAACTTACCTATTGAAGATTCCACATGGAGAGATGAAAATTTTATACAGAAGCATCCATAACTGCTCAAGCATTGAGGACAACATTTTTTTGAAGGAGAGGGGCATGCTAGGTCCCTATAATACTAGTGTATTCCCTTCTTATTATTGTCATTGTAGCTCCTTATTGTTATTGTTGTGCCCATGTTGTCCCTGTACTATTATTATTGTGCCCCAAAGAAGCCCACTATTGTAATTATTGCTCCCTTACATTATTATTGTTATGTCGACTCTGATTATATTCTGACCCCTTAGACTCATATACATAAAAAGGAGGTTTTTTCATTTGTATCATCTAAGAATTGTTCATTTGCATAATGTAAAGGTGGTTTCTCCCTTGTAGAGGCTACTTTTGAAGTCGTTGATCTACCTCTTTCGTCTATTTTGTGAGTTGGTTGCATAACAGAAGGAAACTTAACCTGCTTCCACAGGGTAATATTTCACTAACACCGAATTATCGATCCGAATGCTCACTTCACTTGTTCCAACTCCATATCCTCTATTTTCACGAAATTAATATGATAATTAACTTCTTGTCCAGAGTCCTTATGTTGATTATGTTGAGCTCTGTTTATTCTACATAATTTTTACTAATAGGGTTGAGGGTTCCTACATTTTCTTGGACCTCTAAAGATTTATCACACTGATATCAATTCTTTGATTATAGTTCCTCCTTCGCAAACATATGGGAGTTAACTAAAATATGTATTCCATAACCTATCATACCATCTTCTTTAGCACAATAAGAATTTACATCTGCCAACATCTATCTTGTAACAATAACTTTTATGTTTTATCCTAACATAACAAGATTATACACTCGATCCAGCGATTCTTGTATTAACAAAGTCTTTTATTATGAAAATAAATTAATAATAAAGTGATAGATTATTTTTTAAAATATTCATTTCAAATTAATTTATCTTTGAAAAATTCATTATCTATTATTCACTTTTGAAAAATTCGTTATCTATATTTTGATTTTCTTCCATTTAAAAAAACTATAAAATAGTAATTAATAAACCATTTAAATTAAAGATAATAATTTACGTGTTTATATCTTAAGGTTTAATGGTAACACTTCGATGTTGCCAAGGTTATATAAGATAGCTAGTTTATTTTCTTAGCTCAAGGTTTTTAATTTCTGACTCTTTAACTTCTTGTCCAAAGTATTTAGCCTGATTCTGTTGAGCTTTGTTTATTCTACAACAATGCATAAACAATTTTTACTAACAGGGTTGAGGGTTCCAACATTTTCTTGGACCTGTAGGGGTTTATTACACTGATACCAATTCTTTCATTACAATTCCTCTTTCCCTAGCATACGGGAGTTAAATAACATATATTCAATAACCTGTCATGCCATTTTTTTAACACAATAAAAATATACATCATTCAACATCCACCCTGTAACAATAACTTCTTTTTTCTTAACATAGCAATATTATACACTCAATCCGACAGTCCTCGTATTAACAAGCTTTTTATCATGGAAATAAATTAATAATAAAGTGATAGATTATTTTTTAAAAATATTCATTCCAAATTAATTTATCTTTGAAAATTTCATTATATGTGTTTTTGGATATTTTTTCCATTTAAACAAACTATAAATAATAATTAATAAACCATTTAAATTAAAGATAATAATTTGCATGTTTATATCTTAAGGTTTAATGTTAACACTTCGATGTTGCTAAGGTTATTGTTAATTTTTTTTATTGACTGTCCTCTTCAAGAGGGGATTCATTATCTGTTAACAAAGTTTTATTACTATTCTTATATAATGATATTTTTTTTCTTAATTGGTCTACTCCTATATTAATACAAAAAGATAATATAGCGAGGCAGATGCCTCAAGAGTTCTAGCCATGGAGTTGGCATTCTTGCAAAAACACTCTTGACGAACTGACTAGAGAACCTGCTTGTTGACTTACATCAGAGTTTTTAATATCTGAAAACATTAGATTCCATGTCTGGATAATGACCAAACCAAAAACTGACCCAAACAGTAACTGAAAACTGACCCATACAGTATTACGGGACTGACTTGTCCATAGCTATCTTTTGGACATATTCCGACAGAAACATAAACATGAACAAACACTAACATATGGGAGAAGGCCATCCTCAAGGTGGAGACCGACCTGTAGAATTGACAAAGACCAGAATCAGCGAGCTTACAAGCATGAAAACTGTGTATCCATAGCGAGTTGAGCTTCTTCTTCAGTAGCTGACCAAAAAAACCGAAAGCGCCTACTTGTTCAGTCTTCATCTGAGGTTGATGGCTGTTCTTCTGTGATTCGGCACCCAAATTGATCTGAGTCTTTGGAATCAGAGGGATGGGCCGTTGAGGTTGAGGGGTCACCTCTCGCTGGCGCGCTTGGGCCAGCATTGAATATTGTGTTCATTGTTGGCAATCCTCATGTGTTCATTGACTGGGAGATGTTTTGGTTTGCCATCCTATGTTCCAGAGGTGCTCCCTAATGAGCCTCCCCCGAATCCCCCGCGTTCTCACTCATTTCAATTGTCACAAAAATGACGAAGGAAGAGTTTCCTAGAGAATAAGGCATCCAGAAACTGGCAGTGTGCGAGTGAGATTGATGTGCATAGACATCGGCTCTAATATGCCCCCTTCCCCTACCCCTACCACTTCGTGTAGCAAGATAGCTGAAGCCGAAAACTCTGATGCATCGAACGAGGGGTCCGAAGTAGTTGAGGAAGGCTGGCGGGAGGCTCGACCATGAGAATTGCCCCGTCTGCACCCCATTCTTGGCCTTTCTCTTGGCATATTGTGAAGAGCAGGACTAATTGATGGAGATGGAATAGCTGGGAAGCAACTGAGGAGTAAACACACTGAGAGTAAAGACGATTGTTGGGCCGTTAATATGCCATTATCATTATCACTTGTGAACACTTATTCCACCCATTTCTACCATTCTTCATCACGTCATTTGTCATAATTTATCATATAATTCTATTTTATGATGATTTATGCTCTTATGTAAAACTATTATTTCTTCTCCTTTATTTCTAATAAATTGATGATTATGCATGATTTTATCAATGATAGTTTTAATAAATCATTTGTAACATTATTCACCATTTTTAGCCTTTAAGATAATTTCCAGGTTGAAGATTTGATCATTAAAAGTGCTAACTCAGAAATTCGCTGGAATAAGAAGTGACAATTTTGCGGTTGAGATTCTGAGAAAATGAAGTAGAATCTGGAAGATCTAGAACATGGGTTTTTTCCATAACAGACCCAATTAACTTTAGTAAGGAAGGGTTTTCCCAAATTCAGCTTGTACTGAGAGAAACGCAGGATTCTTTGAGCATGATTTTCTCAGATTTGTTGTTGCGGTCGTCCTCCAAATCTCAGCTGCAAAGCCAAATTTGCCTTGTTCTTGTTGATCAATTGGTTAGAAGCAAACCAATTTTGTAATAGAAATCATGTTGTACTTATCTTTATTGTAACTTCTCTCTAATCTCTCTTTATTTAAATCAGAACAGAGATCAGAGAGGGGGATGATTTGGGGATGGAAAAATGAGGGAGAATTGATGATTTGAATTAGAGATTTAGAAGCAAGGATTCATGATAGGATAGGAAGAAGAAGGGATTGTTTCATGCTGTAAGTCTCAAAGCTTCAGCTATTGTAATGATTTTACCATTTAATGATTAATACCTAATTCGGGAGTTGCTATTCATTCTGTTCATCTGAAGTAACCCAGCAGCATCCGCTGGCGGCTAAGGGCCCAACCTCTGGTGGAGTACGCTGCTGTTGCTATACTATTACATTTGGTTTATGCGTGGTTTGCTTATCAGCATTATTTGTTAATCTGATATGTTTTGTTAGTTTACATCACACGCGCTGTTATGTTTGATTTATTAAAGTTTCTGAGGACAGAACCATTGTATTAACTTTGCAACGTATTACTGTTCTTTTAAGCACTAATATAATATCGCCGGTCTTTACGGAATATTGTTGCGGTTCAATTATAGAGCCTCTATGCTATGCACTTATTCATTGATATTACAGAATTCATCTTAGTGATTATGTCTTTGCGATTGTTGAATTTATAGACATTGCTGTTCCATTCTGAAATACAGTCGTACTCTTTATAACTGAGATTGATAATTGGATTACCAGATCAGATTACTATTATGGTGTGCCGTGTGTTAAGTTATTATGCATTTGTATTTGGCTTTCAAGCGTTGTTCCATATTTCATCATTAATCAGTGCTGTTCCATTTTTGTGTGTTGTTCAATTCATCCTTAAGAGTGAAGGATTTCCATTTGATTTCTGTAGAACACGATTGTTGCATTTATTCTTGTAGACTAAGGTGTTGTTGCTTATTGAATTCAGTTGTTGTTACATTTCCTAGCTGCTGTTCCATTTCCTATTATTTGCGTTATTGATTACTTTGGTGTGTAGAACGATCTGAAATTCTAGTGGGCATTGGCATTTGTTGTCTAGTCCCTAGATTTATGATTTGTTCCTTGATTACTTTTGGTTACGTCAGTTTCCAAAGGGATGAGTTATTGTTACTAGACCCTTGACTAATACATTGCTTATTTCTCTGAATGAATGATTTAGGCTTCAAGGTATTTTGCTATAAGTAGATTTTCTTTCAAGCATTCATTTACTTTTGTATTTTGAGCATTGTACTACATCTTTCATAACATTACTCTTGAGTAAATAGCCACCTCAGACTGAGTACACTCTTGAAATAAAAAGTTGTCCCTGGGAAGACAATTAATGTGAAGGTAATTAGGAGTTAAAAAGACACATTTCTATCACTCGACAACGACTGAGCACGCTTATAGCTGTATGCACTAGGAACCAGAGCCGAAGGGAAGTAGGGGATGTTGTTAGTAGTTGAAGAACAGCAAAGACTAAAAAACGAAGAGGGAAAGGCTAGGAGGTGACTGAGGAGAGAACACGCTGAGTATAATGAGGACTGAACACGCTTATGGCTATAAGCACCATTAACCAGAGCTGAAGGAATGTAGGGGATGGAGTTGGCTTTTGAGGAACCGCTAGTAACTACCACCGTGATGGATCTAAAAGCACGCGGAGAAGCAGCAGGATTGAGGACCAAACGTGGAGCCATTGTGCATAAAACGAATTCTAGGGAAGGCAGAGTTAAAGCTGCCATTAATATGTTTGTGCGAAGCCAATTTTCCAGCCTACTGCATTTAGATTTGGCACTTGTGGGCTGCCACTTGCCCACCTTTTGCGCCTCCTTCATACCTATGTGCCGATTATTCACTCGCATCTGGGACTTATATAATGATATTATCAATGTAAAGAAAGTATTATTAAAAAATAAGTAAAAAAATACAATTGATCACTTTTCTCATTCATTGATAATCATTTTAAAGGTTTTGCATATGAAGCTAGAATTATCATTTTAGAATTTCAGAAAAAAACGTACAAGGGTGGCCAAAGTAATGTACAATTTCCTTTTCAATCACATATATTATACATCTCTCTCTCTGGTAATCTGTTCAACTTGTTTCCTATAACTACACTTTGGTTTTCAATCCTTACATATTGTTTATCAAGAAAACATTTCTGGAAAGTTTACCTACAACTATCGAAGGGATCGGGTTATCACTGCAAGCATACCATGACAAGTGAATGTTTTGTTGTTGTTGATGCCGAGGTCTTCGATCCAACCTTCCTACTCTTGCAAGGAGGAGTTTTGACTACTTACAATATTTTTCCACAAATTAGTTGGGACCATGAATTAGTCAGGACACTACAGTGGCTAAGTCTAGGTTTTTCCTCTTCTTTTTGGATTAAAGTTGGTGAAATTTTATTACCATAGTAATACATTTACTTGGGTTGATAGTTGACCCAACTTACTTTATTTTCACAGAGTTTCAAATTCTTGGAAAACATAAATTCAGTGATTTAAGCCCTTCACCGGTGGGCTTGTATGGACTTTAGAGGTAAGGCTTGGGGTTTCCTCTTAGTAATTACATTGTATAGCATTTCTTATTCTTCTCCTTAACAATTATTTTGAAGATAACTACTCTGAAAATTGTGGGTTACAGATATGGGCTCTTAATGCCTCTGGTGGACTTCACAACCTTGGTGAACTGACTTGGTCGTAGCCATACCGAAATTTTAAATGCCTCCTTCTTCCACCAATAATTGAATATTTGATAACTCTTAGGCGTTCATCACAGAGACTTTTCCTTTAAAAAATAACATGATTTGTCTATACCCTCCGTGAGGGCTACCGATCCATGTATAATTGACAACATATATGTTGTTAACAAATTTTAGTTAACAATATTAATGGGTGTGGGAGTTTCATTAACTCCTTCCAACTCTAATATTTTCTTCATAATTTTGTGGGCTTCCTCGCCCATCAACTTTTAAGGAAATACACTCGCTATTTTATTAAATTTTACTTTTGTGCATTTGGTTTCTTCATAATGTAATTGTTCTGCTCAAATTTTGGTTTAAAAAAATGTTCTTTTAATATATATATATGTGTGTGTGTGAGTTTTGTTTCTTTGTCTTAATTAAATCTTAGTTTTTTGGTTTACATGCAATGCTCTTAATTACAGTAATTTTGTAACCAGTGCTGTGTTAGTTTTTATGCTAATGTTTCCAGTGAAATTTCTCTTATTGTAGAGTATATGAAACTTGACCTTCGTCGGGATTTGTTGCACCTAACCCTTGGTACTTTGGGTAGTTATTAATATTAGGGAGAGGGATTATTCTCTATTTGGGGCCATTAGTTTCGGAAGTAGACTTAACTCGCTTCCACAGGGTAATATTTCACCAACACCAACTTATTTATCCCAGATATCCTTGATCCTGACATCGTTCGAATGCTCACTTCGCTTGTTCCAACTCCATATCCTCTATTTTCCCAAAATCAATATGATAATTAACTTTTTTTCCAGAGTCCTTACGTTGAATTTGTTGAGCTCTATTTATTCTACACAATTTTTACTAACAGGGTTGAGGGTTCCTACATTTTCTTAGACCTCTAAAGATTTATCACACTTATATCAATTCTTTGATTATAATTCCTCTTTCCCTAGCATATGGGAGTTAACTAACATCTGCATTCCATACCTTTTCATTCCATCTTCTTTAACACAATAAGAATATACATCAGCCAACATCCATCTTGTAACAATAACATTTCCCTTAACATAGCAAGATTATAAACTCGATCCTACATTCCTTGAATTAACAAAGTTTTTTGTTATGAAAATAAATTAATAATAAAGTGATAGATTATTTTTAAAAATATTCATTTCAAATTAATTTATCTTTGAAAAATTCATTATGTATTATTCATTTTTGAAAAAATCATTATCTATATTTTTTATTTTTTTATTTTTTTTTCCATTTAAAAAAACTATAAAATAATAATTAATAAACCATTTAAATTAATGATAATAATGTACATGTTTATATCTTAAGGTTTAATGTTAACACTTCTATATTGCTAAGGTTATATAAGAGAGCTAGTTTATTTTCTTAGCTCAAGGTTTTAAATTTTTGAATCTTTAACTTCTTGTCCAGATTCCTTAGCTTGATTATGTTGAGCTTTTTTTATTCTACAATAATGCATAAACAACTTTTACTGGCAGGGTCAAGGGTTCCTACATTTTCTTAGACCTATAAGGATTTATCCCATTGATACCAATTCTTTGATTACAATTCCTCTTTCCCTAGCATACAAGAGTTAACTAACATCTATCCAATAACTTGTCATGCCCTTTTTTTAACACAATAAGAATATACATCTGTCAACATCCATCCTGTAACAATAGATCTTATGTTTTCTCTTAACATAGCAATATTATACCCTTGATCTGACAGTCCTCATATTAACAAAGTTTTTTATTATGAAAATAAATTAATAACAAAGTGATAGATTATTTTTTAAAAATATTCATTTCAAATTAATTTATCTTCGAAAAATCCATTATCTGTATTTTGATTTTTTGGTTTTTCCATTTAAAAATTTATAAATATTAATTAATAAACCATTTAAATTAAAGATAATAATTTGTGCGTTTATATCTTAAGGTTTAATGTTAAATCTTCGATGTTGCTAAGGTTACTGTTAATATTTTGTATTGATCTTGAGGGGATTCATTACTGGTTAACAAAGTTTTCTTACTATTCTTTGTATAACGATATTATCAATATAAAGAAAGAATTATTAAAAAATAAGTGAAAACAAATGCAATTGATCACTTTTCTCATTTATTCATAGTCATTTTAAAGGTTTTGGATCAGAAGTTGGAATTATCATTTTAGAATTTTAGAAAAAAAGTACAAGGGTGGCCAAAGTAATGTACAATTTCCTTTTAAATAGCATATATTATAGATCTCTCTATCTCTCTTTGGTAATCTATTCAGCTTGTTTCTCGAAGGTTTACCTACAACTATCGAAGGGGTTGGGTTATCACCGTAAGAATACCATGACAAATGGATGTTTTGCTGTCGTTGATGCCTAGGTCTTCAATCTTACCTTCCTACTCTTTCAACGAGGAGTTTCAGCTACTTACAAGATTTTTTTCCACAAATTAGTTGGGATCACAAATTAGTCGGGACACTTTAGTGGCTAAGTCTAGGTTTGCCCTCTTCTTTTTTGATTAAAGTCAGTGAAATTTTATCACCATTTTAATACATTTACTTGGGTTGATATCCGACCCAACTTACTTTATTTTGAAGGAGTTTCAAATTCTTGGAAAGTGGAAATGTCGCAACTTAAGCCCTTCACCGGTGAGCTTGCATGGACTTTAGAGGTAAGGCTTGGGTTCCCTCTTAGTATTTACATTGTATAACTTTTGTTATTCTTCTTCTTAACAATTATTCTAAAGATAACTACTCTAAAAATTGTGGGTTATAGAAACGGGCTCTTAATGCCTCTCATGGACTTCACAACCTTGGTGAACGGACTCGGTCACAGCCATAATAGGTTTTTAAATTCCTCCTTCTTCCACCAACGATTGAATATCTGATAGCTCTTAGGTGTTCATTACACACTTTTCCTTTAAAAAATAACATGATTTGTCTATACCCTCCATGAGGGCTACCAGTCCATCAACAATCGACAACATACATGTTGTTAACAACTTTTGCTTAACAATATCAATGGATGTGAGAACTTCATTAACTCCTTCCAACTCTAATATTTTCTTCCTAATTTTGTGGGCTTCCTCACCTATCAACTTTTAAGGAAATACACTCGTTATTTTATGGAAGTCAACTTTTGCACATTTGGTTTCTTCATAATGTAATTGTTCTGCTCTAATTTAAAATAATGTTATTTTAAGAAATGCATATATTATACATGTCAGTCTCTGTGGTTATCTGTAATCTATTCAACTTCTTTCTTGTATGTATGTTAACGCTTGAATTTCCCTCAGGCTGAAGAAGGCAAAACTCAAGGCAACATCAAACCACGCTCAGCCTCATAGCTAGCCCTACGAGGACAGGAGAGGGCTCTCTCTGGGTCAACCTCGGAAAATACAATCAATGAGGCTCGAGATGACTGAAATTGTAGCTAATCTTAGGCTAGGTATTAAGTGCAGAGGTTTAAAGGTGATTTTTTTTTTTTTGAGGTTTTTTGTTGAATCAAAGGGAAAGGAAATTTTGGGTGCGGGGATGAGACACAATTTCTGCAGAGGTCTAATTGGAGCAAGGTAGGCAATTGTTTTGATGCCTTAAAAGCAAATGAGATGAGTAGATCAAACCGGTGAGGAGCTAAGGAGAGCAAGGAAATCTCAAGAATTCTCCTTAAATAGATGAAAACATAGCAGATCAAACAAACTTAAAGACAGAGCATTACAAGTTATGAATTCTACCTTAACACTTCATTTGTTCAATTGCAGAAGATGAGAGAAGGCAAATGATACATATAACAACTTACAAGTACTGAAAGAAACACACCATCAAGACATAAAGCCACATGAATTCCAAACAGTGCTGCAAAACCCTGGTCTTTCCTTTGCCAAAATTGCAGAGATACAATGTACAATAGAGTCTAAGCTTTTCCCCAAGAGTCCAACCATGAAAATGACTAAGAAAATACATCATATAGGCAAGCCAACCCATTCCCTTGCCTCTAGGGGTCGATCTCATCATCCTAGGAGCTGTTTCAACCAATTCTAAACATGGAGCAGGAATCTAGTTGACCAAAACAACCTACCTCTAAAAAGAAGGAAACTGATTCATTACATTAATTTCTTGGTTATTTTGGTGAATGAACCATCTAGAAGGAGATAAATAAGTGCCATGTTATCTTACATACATCAAATTACATCATGCTTGGTCAAAAATCACATCAACGAGTGAAACTGGTGAAAACTGGTGGAAGTCCTGAGCTGGAAAGTGAAAATTGTGCCAAAAAACCCTGTGCGCCACGCGCCTGAGCCCTATGCGCCGCACACCTTTCCACCTGCTCTTGGGGCACTTCCTGGCATCCAAATTGAGTTCACGATAGCTCGTTGGAAAGGTCTGGATGTCTAATTTCCAAGCCAAGTGGAATTTTCCAATTTGGTGTCCATTTACCCCTCCAAAAGTGCACTCTCCCAAGACTGCTTCCTGTGTGTCCAAAAAGGGGCAGTGTTTGACCTTTTGGGGACCCAAACCTTGATAAAATGCCTTGGCCATAGCTGAGCATGTATATTTCATCATGAAAAATCCAAAACTGCAAACCATTTGTGATTTGGACCTCCCAATCTTATGGGTCGCGCGCGGCGCGCTACGCGTTGAGCCAAAAAACCTGTTTTTTAACCAAAAATTTCAAAATTGACAAAATTTTCTCCAAATTTCTTGAAATTTGGGCTGGGGGTCCCCAATCAAGTACCATGCTCAGCCAAAGAGGCTTCGGCCAAAATCCGAACACGATCAAGCTCCTTTTGTCTCTTTTGCCTTTTGACCGCTTTCTTCAATTTTGCCTTAAGACTCCTAATTCGCGCCTTGCAAACTAGATTCTGGGCCTTGTAATGCATAGCCATGTGTTTTAATAATGCATTGTCTCTATTGGCCTTTTTCAGCTGCTCCTCCAAGTAGATGTTGACCCTCTCGATATTAACCTCTCGATCCTCATTTACCTGTTGCTCTAGGGAGGTGAACTCAATTTCCCTATGTTGGGCAGCTTGGCGATTCTCACGGATGTTCTGTAGCTCTATAATCGCATGCTGGTCTTCAAGCTGCTTATTCCGCTGCTCTAGATACCTGATATTTGACTTTGCCATCTCCAGCTGGATTTGCAAAGCTCGAATGTCCGTTTCTTGCTCTTTGATAATCCTGATATATTGGGCCTCCTCTGATTCTGAAGCTGTCTCATCATCATGAATAATAACAAAACATGATGGCTCACCTGAAGGCCTCTCCTCATGCTTGGGCTTCTTGCCCTTATCCTGTACCTGTGGTGCTGCTGTCGGAAGCGAGGCCCCTTCCACACGAGATGGAGATAACACTCGCTGTACTGATGAAGTCAACGAGACCCCTTCCACCTCGGGTGGAGATAGTACTCATCGTGTAGATGCAAATAAGGCCCTATGGCCTCCTTGGTATGTCACATATGGAGGAGCACTTATATGCTCAGTCTCGGGGATGCCTGGCTAGTGTGAAGGTGCTCCCTCATCATGAACTATCTCGGGAGGCGGCTGTAGTGCTGCGAAGTAATCACGGGAGATAAAATCTTCCCAAGTAATGCCCTGTTGTGCCAACTGATGCATCACTATGATTTTGATCAACGCATAATGATATATGCTCTTATACTGATGTGCTGGGCTCTTCCTTTGTACTAAAGGCACCATCCTCTCTATGTTGCGACACATGTAAAATGGAATGTTCATCATACGTACCCTCGTGAAATGCATCAACAAACGGACATGGTACACATAGAGACGCGAGAATCTGCCCTCACAACTGAAATATCGAATGATGAGTTTCATCAATGGTGCATACTCATCCCTCAGGAATCTGAAAGGAAAAACTGCACTCAAGTTTCTCATAAACCCAGGTTTGATGTATGGCTCATAGTAGAATCTGTCTAACAGCTGGCGTTTACTCCATTCCTCACCTACATTTGGTATCCCAGTGGCCTGAGCAATAGTCTCGGGTGACAAGGTGAAATTCACTCCGGCAAGGTTTACATGACCATCCTGTAAATGTAGAACAAATAAACGGACTAGTTCCCGATGATGCTAGATTTGTGAGATCAGCTCATAGTATTTAAAACATGATTGATACCGAAAACAATCCATTGCAAGTGGACAAGCTTGCAATTGAGACAAAGAAGTAGGCACCTCCCTGACATGCTGACCACTTTTGCCACCTTTGTGATACCTCCGTGGAACATTTGGCACATTTACCTCCGGTGTAGAATCACTATCATAATCCTGCTCATAGTCTGACTCGGTCTCTAACATGTTTTTGAAGACAATATAGCTAGAATATATATATGCTGATGTGTAAACTGTGCGCTCAATTGCTTGTAGACTGTTCTTTTGCTTTTAAAAAAATGTTGTGACCAAGGGTAAAAACAAATACACAAAGGAGTATTAGGAAAGGGGTAAACATTAGGGAATTAGGGAGTTTGGAAATAAAAGTTAATTAGGGAGAGGAGGGAAAATCTATATGTGAGAATAGGGTTTTAGGGTTTGGGATATTGAATAGGTTTAAGGAATTTTTGTTTTTGTTTATATAGGGATAAGGGATTAGGGGTTTATTGATTGTAATGTAGGATTAATGAGGGGATTTAGGGAATGAGGAATAAAGGGAAATTGGGAAAAGAACCAATCTTGGTCACAAAATTGTTTTCAAAACCTACAGCAATTTTTTCATATTGGCAAAGGGAGGCTTTCAAAATATTGTCTCAATGGCCATTATCCATGAACCCACCACATTCATCATCAAATACAAAGCAAGTGCAGTGGATGAGGGCCTACCTGGCAAATTGATGCAAAGAAGAGGTGAATTCATGCAAATTCTGGGCTTAAACCCCAGTGCGCCGCACACTTCGCCCAACGCACCACGCGCTTCTGATGCGCCGCGCGCTTGTAAATTTACACTGGGTTTTGGTGTCTGATGCGCCGCGTACCCCTGATGCACCGCGCGCCCAGCTCAATGCACCGCGCGCTATGAAACTGCTCCAATTTTCTTACGCACTCACAAACCCGCTTTGGAATGATGCTTTGCAAAATGAGTTTAAAATGTCATGGAATTTCTTTATAAAGACTCACTTTTAATTTTTGCTTGGTCCATGACCCATTTTGTAATGTTTTGTCATTGACACTTTTTCAGGATTAATAGACTTCTGAGCTTTTTGGTTTCCTCCTTAAATTTGGTTGAAATGATGATTTTCTTTGCAATTCTTTGCAGGGATAGCTGTGATATGATCTGGCAAAGGAGACCGAGGCTGCGCTTGGACAATTCAAAACAGAGTTTTGAAGAAAAGTCCTAATTTATCTGTATAATGATGAAAATTATTGAAGTAACCACCTCTCGAGAACATCCCTCAGGCCTGCTGGTCTTCTTAGAATTTGCAAAACAAGACTAACTCAACCCTAGACCTAATGACCAAGAACCATTGTTATGACCTAGAAATTTGAAACAGGACTATACATGACCTTTGAAGACTTGTTTTTATGAATAGACCTGAACCAGCAGCGCCAAGCAGGAGGGGAATGAGTAACACAAACCATCCCGTCAGAGTTATGGCATGCCTAACGAAATGCAACTAATTGAAATTGATGGGACACCTAAACATGAAATGCAAAAAGAGCTTTGATCTCTTACGGAGGGATAACTAGATCGACTCTAACACGACCAATACCACTTACCAGTCCATCAACAATTGATAACATACATGTTGTTAACAACTTTTGCTTAACAATATCAATGGATGTGAGAACTTCATTAACTCCTTCCAACTCTAATATTTTCTTCCTAATTTTGTGGGCTTCCTCACCTGTCAACTTTTAAGGAAATACACTCGTTATTTTATGGAAGTCAACTTTTCCACATTTGGTTTCTTCATAATGTAATTGTTCTGCTCTGATTTAAAATAATGTTATTTTAAGAAATGCATATATTATACATGTCAGTCTCTGTGGTTATCTGTAATCTGTTCAACTTCTTTCTTGTATGTACAATATGCTTTTCAATCGATTTTCTTCAAATATTACGATTTTTTCAACTACCAGACAAGGTAGCGACCTTACGTCTATAGGGTTTCTCTCTTCCCATGTGGCGCTACCTACCTCTCCATAATTGAACTCGGACTATTCCTAGACAATTCTTCAATTTTCCCTCATGGAATTAATCATAGCTCGCCTACATTCTCATTATGAATTCTTTCTCTTCCTCACTAAATTACTTCCAAACCTAGCATATAACAATTCTCTCTTTACTTTTTATACTTCATGCAATCTGACCTAGCCCGAGCCTAACCTGAGACTGTCTGTCTTCATCCAAAACATTCCCTACTTCTTAATGACAGAATATGAGAGTTCAAATGTTCAATACTTTTTTCAAAAAAAAGCAAGAATTTTTCTAAGAATTTGCTTACACTTTAAACTCTAAATACTTCCATTATATAGTTTAAAGTATTTAATTGTTTCTCCATCTAATCTCGTATAGTTCACCAACTCGTGTTATAGGTTTAACGAAAACTTTGCATAGGAATTAAAACTTTATATTGCAATTCCAACTTTCAGTACAAAATGTTGGTAAGTTGTCTTACTCGTTTCAGGAGAGACGAGCACCCTATTATTCCTCTACAACGTCAACCTTAGCAACCACAATCCACCCAGGTAATTCTATTGTAGCACCAAAGTCCAAGAAATGGAACAGCAGCTAGGAAATGTAACAACAACTGAATTCAATAAGCAACAACACCTTAGTCTACAAGAATAAATGCAACAATCGTGTTCTACAGAAATCAAATGGAAA
>Ga0115851_100872_pt1 | contig 15020 bp, 6 predicted proteins | sample InSIn2gowninarea_FD_83865 | JGI IMG/M metagenome (GOLD analysis project Ga0115851, IMG submission 83865)
CCATAAGAATCTTTTGTTTTAGCTGGGAATTCTTACAGAGGTATAAGCGATCTTTGTACCATAACGAATCATTTTTCCAACTAAATGTATCAGACGTACAAACAACAACTAGATGGACTAACTCCTGCTTCAACAAAGAAACATATTTCACATCTTGGGAACCCTTCCATGTCTTATATCTACATACAAATGATTGACTAGATAACCAGCCAATAAAACATGCCTTTACAACAAATGACTCTTCAAGTCAAGCATGTAGGAAAAATACTTTTAGGACTCTTTTCCGAAAGATGAAACACTTCATCATTATCTCCATTTTGGAGACCAAGTTAACTTCTCCCAAGCCAACATCACATGCATCTCATGCTCATGCATGCATTCCATCTTTCAACTTTCGCTTAAGTACATTGTACTTTTGAAGCTAAAATGAACATACTGTTGCAGCAATAAAGTGAGTTTCCTACTCAACTCCTTTCCATTTACCATTTTGGTAAGATCCTGCAACTTGCATTTATTCCACAAAGAAATGCAAACAGATGCATCAATAGACATGCATTCTTAATTGGATAAGAATTCTAACCATTTCTTACTAATCCATTTCAAAGGCCCCTCCTTTGTTTGCACATTAGCATCAATATGTGAATCATCCTGAAACACATCAATCATGGAATCTTTATTTCCATCCCTACCATTTTCTTTTTCCACCTTCTCCTTCAACTTTGGTGGAAGCAGTACTGGATTCAAAGTCCAACATCTTTCAGCAATATGCCCTTGCTTATGGCAGTAAGTGCAACACATGTGCATCCTTTTAACAACATGATTTGCCTTGTCCTGTGGACCTTTGGCTGCTTGCTTCTTTTCCTTCAAAAGTTTCTTGTATGTGGCCATCCTCTTCCAACATCTAGAAACATAATGGTTATCCAAACCACAAAAGGAACATGGAATTATTTTTCCATGTTTTACAAAATAAAAAGGAATGTGCTTAAAACCATATTTATACCTACCTCTTTCACCTTTATTGCCTTCGGAGGTGAAGCAAATGAAGAAGTGGCTCCCTTTGGAACACCATCACTTTCTTCAAGGCTGTCAGAGTTTCCACAACTCTTTGGTTCAAATGTGTGCTTCTGAACACTTCCATCCTGCGAATGACGTTTTGAGCTATTGCATTCCTTCTTAATACAATCCTCACACTTCTGAGGTAGAGGACCTGCAATGAAACTCCTTTTTCGAACTGTTTCAATGGCCTTCATGGTAGCTTTGGAACTCTCTCCATAAGACTATCCATAGCCAAGACCCAAATACTTAGGCCTTTCCTCAACCATTATTGGCTCAACAATACCTTGTGCATGTTTGTCCAATCCTTTTCCTTCATAGCCCATATTGGACATTAGCTTGGAACCTATGCCTCTGGTATGTTTTTCAAAAGAACCAATATAAGCATTCTTAAAAGAATTTGAAGACAAATAGGTATGGTTTACCTCTTCTTCAAGCTGATACTTGACCAAGGGTTCTTTGGCAACAAAGTGTTGTGACTCCAACTCATGCATCCTTTTCAGGTTCTTATTTGCAATATGAAGTTGCCTCTCCATTTCTTTCAATTTGCCAAAAAGAATTTTCTTCTCTTCCTCTAGGGAATTCAACTACTCTCTAAGTATGCTGCTCTTCCTTCCCTCCTCATACATTTCTCTCACCATATCCATCATGGTGGACAAGTCTTGCTTCATGTCTCCATTAAAGGAACTTGGGGAGCAAGAAGAATTTGAGAACTCACTTGTAGAAGTTGTCATTTTCAAAGTGCACAAAAGAACTTCAAACAAGATTATTAAATATCTTATTCACTAACCTCTTGGAATGACCTTTTGTGCTTCAAGGATTTCCTTGAGGTCCTTTGGGATAGAAGAATGCCTTTATCCCTTTTTCATTCTTGTCCTTCCTGGACTAAGCTATCAATAGCTTTCCCTTCACCTCCGCAAACTCAAACGATAGTCAGTGTGCAACCAAGCATAAAATCAATGAGGCAATCAATCCTTGATTGTCCAAATACCTTTCAGACAAGCAATATTTGCCCTATCAAACAAGCATTCTGATACAACCTTATTTGAAGGTGGGGTTAATCAATCTTAAGCTTTGATACCACCAGATCTGAAAATGGGGCTCTTAGGCTTCTTGTCTAACTTACAAGAACCTCTCCCACTTCCAAAGCTTTAAATTTTCCAAAATCTTAATGATTAACCAATGCGGAATTAAGAAACGCTTGAAAATATAGGTGTATGCTTGTATTTGTTTTTCACTGTTGAGTGCTTATGATCATTTTCTTATGCTAATGTGAAACACAAATAATAGTAAATAAAGCAAAAATTCAACAAACCCATAAGACAACAATATAATATGGAGTTCACCCTGATATCTTGGGCTACATCTCCTTGAGCTCTAATCAACTTGATTAGACTCTTTGGGATTATGGCTTCAATTATTTTACAAGTTCTACACTTAACTCCATTGGTTTACAGTTGAACCAATGGGCTTAGAATGCCATCTTACCCATGGCTGTCCTTGTTCTGCAGACAGGTCTTGGCTTCTCTGGACTTGACTCCTTCAGTCAGTGCTTTGAGCTTCTCGAGCTTTTGGCTCCTATGACTCCCTCAGAATTTTGCATTTGTCTCTAGAACTCCTTCTCCTATCTTCGAAACACCTCAAGCAACCAGCCACAGCTCGATCATTTGATCTCCTGCTGTGCTACAACTTCATTCTAGCCTCATGGGTCTTTGGAAGTCTATTTGAGCTCTTCGGTTCTGCATCTCTACCTCCAACCTCTGGTGGCTCTGCCTATTACAGTGAGCTCAATTTGAGTCTCACACAACATATACAATCAATAGGACTGTACTTGGATCCCCAAGTCTCTCTGGAGTATCCTCTCTGTCTTTATTTTAACCCTAGCTCACTTGCTGCCTTTGCCTCTTCAAGTCAGCTCAGCTCTGGTTTCTCTTCTTCCAGGCCTGCTTACTGATTTCTGGGCTGCCCCCTTCTCCTCTCTGTCAGTCTATGGCTTTTAAGCCAATCTAATTTTCCACTATTCATTTCCACTTCTCGGCTTTCTAGTTCCCTGCCTCCGTCCATTCGAATCCCTTCTTTTGGTAGTTACAGTAATTGCATAACACCTTATAGGGAGGTGGCCACCTATTCCTTTAATGGATGAGCGTGTCAGGTTCACCAGAAACACTCGATCATTTGGAACGGCCATTATTTCCATTTACTCCAAGAATGCTTGCGAAACACAAATCTCTGCCAACTCATCGTCCACGTCGAACTTCAGAATCTCGCACAATCTTCTTTATAACTTTGTCAAATCTGGTCATCCATTAGGTCGCATCGCTGTTGATCTGGACCCTCCAGATCCTATGGTCATCGCATATATCTGGCAAATAACTTGCTCGACGTTTACCCGTCCAATGTGAGCGGTTTTCTCTCTCTTCCACTGGACGTGTGTCACTCGCTGTGTGGCATCAGGCGGGACTTGGTCTAAACCGCTTACTACTTGAAGCCCTTTTGATATCTTGTTGGTTTCTATGGAATCCCGCCTTGGACAAAATCGAAACACTTTCTGTTGCATTTCATGCTTTTTTGGGTCTGGACGCATGTGGCTCTCCTTCTTCGAGGGGTTTTCCCTACAATAGTCACTAATCGCATATATGATTCCTCCCCCGTTGACTCAAACCATCACTGACTTTGCTAATTCGCAACAGCGCACATTACCATGGTCGCTCTGCACGCTTGATCGACAGCCCTCATTGATTCGTGCTAATCGCAGTTAGAAATTGTCATGAGGATTCCTCTAATAAGCTTGATCTTCACAAGATTTTTAATCTTTGGCATTAATTATAAAGAGTTCATGAGGACTTCAAGAGTTTTAGGATCCATTTTGGATCACCTTATAAAAGCAAAAGTGTTGGAAAAATAATGGAAGCAGGATTTGAATACCAGGGAGGAGCAAATCAAAAAATTAAAAAGTCTCAATTGGGATGCACATTGGTTCTACTTGGTCAAACTGCATAGCCAACAAATGAAAATCGAATGTCTTACTGATGCAGCCGAGTGCATGATGCCAGAACTCTCGGATGTAGTGTACACAGGTCAGTTGCATGCTAGGATGAGTCATCGACCAGAAGTCCAAACTATGCTCGAGATTTGTCAGTTGAAGCCATAGGAGGAATGACAGATGTAATGCATCTTAGAAAAAGTTATTGCAATTCTATTTTAAAACATGAAACCCCATATTTTGGGAAAGGTTGTTCCAACCACTTTAAGCACTTTTTAAGAACAATTGGTTTTATTTTTACTATAACGACCCTTTCATGTCATTTTAGAAAGGGTCCAGAAATTGTATTAAATTAGATTTAATAAGATAACACTTTTTCACTTCTGGATTTATTTTTCTAGAAGACAAGGATCAAGGTTCAAGCTTGTTATAAAGGAGATTTCAAGAGGACTTGCATTTTTGTATCTTTTTGGAGTTTTCAGAAATAAGAAGAATGAACCAGACTATTATTCTCGTAGCACAATTCAAATACATATGGTACTTTTATCAAATGTCTTTTTGTTACATGTTATGTAAATAAACATTCTTTTGATTCGATATTGTTGTTATATGTGAATGTTCATACAGTTCTGCATTACATCACTTTTGAGTAAGTTAGAATTGATATTCTATAAACACATATGTTGACAATTGATTTTATTATATGATGTGATATGTTTTATATCACTTTGTGATCATCATTCATGCTTAAATTTCTTTAGTCAAGTGAATGATCTTTATTAGCATTCGATTACCAGAAATCATTATAAATCGCATTGATATTGTATTACTCGGGTTATTTATATATAGATTTATTTGTATATTTTCATAAGTTTGCAACTCAAACCATCTATCATCTCGTTATATACTTAAAACACTCATTCATCAAAACACATTTGATTGGGAAACTGGTCTCATATTATCCAATCGGAGCCACCATCCCAAACGAAAAAGGAACTGCATTAAGGGCCAGATGGGGTGGTTATCCCCAATGTTGGTGCAATGATTTTAGAGGCATCAATAGGTCCCAAGTTATCTCAAGTGTTTTACTTATCTTATTAATCAATCGCAGTTAGCGCCGTGTAAACCGATATCCTTACTTGCGTTCAATTAACCAATACAATCACATATATTTGCGCATCACATGGACATTGCAAATTAAACCCAAAATGCAATATAATCAGATGCATTAACAAGAACTAAATGCACATAATTCACAGAATACTTCTCTTTATTGATATCTTCTAGTTTAATACAGACTCTATCTGCCCTGCGCACATAATTGCAAGGGTTCACACACTCAGTTGCGCACTTCCACCTTAGGCCTCTGCGCACTCAGTTACAGAGCCTCTACCTGTGCTAATACCTAAAACACTTAAACTTCTCTACCAAAAGTCTAATGCTTCCCTCTTCACTACTCATTCTTCGCTACTTAGAGCTTACTTACTTAGCTCCTTCTTATACAATCCCATGGTCCGTGGACCACGGGTAGATATTTATAGCCGACTTGACACTTTACAAAATAAGGGTGGATAACCCTTTATGAATCTTAACACCTTCGCACTCCACGACCACAAAATGTGGAGACTTTACAACTTTATTACAAAATTATCCCAAAACATGGGCTTTTGGCCCCAAAACTGCTTGAGGGAACTTATTCCCAATAGAATGGCATTCTTTTGCAATATAGTTTCCATTATGATGCTTGGACTCAAGTGATGTTAGAACTATGTTGCTTTATATTTTTAAAATCATACTTAGCTCCATGTGAAGTGTTGTGTCACTTTTATTTTGATTTCATATTGGGGATTCAGTAGTGGCATGAGTCATGCATGGGAAAGTGGAAAAGATTTAGAGAAAGATGTGATAGATGATATCAAGGCCTGAGCTCTTGCTTTGGATGCAAGTGTTGGGTTCCCCTCCAATTACTTTAACATAAAATTTTATTTCAAAATTCAATATGTTCTCGAATTTAAAATTCTTAATGAACGTGTCAATCTTGTGTGCATAAGAAACATGAGAAAATTCAGTGTTCAAGTCTAATATCTTGTAATTGAAAATGTCTTTAAAAGACTTTCCATTGCATTGTATTTTCCATTATGATTCTTAGACTCAAGCGATGTTAGAACTATGTTTCTTTATATTTTTAAAATCATACTTGGCTCCATTTGAAGTGTTGTGTCACTTTTATTTTGATTTTAGATTGGGGATTTAGTAGAGGCATGAGTAATGCACATGCAAGTGAAAAAGGTCCAAATAAATATGTGACAGATGATATTGATACCTGAGATATTTCTTTGGATGCAAGCGTTGGGTTCCCTTCCAGTTACTTTAACGAAAACTTCGATTTTAGAAGTTAATATGTTCTTGAATTTAAGATTTTGAATGAATGTTTTAATCTTGTGTGCAACAAAAACATGAACAAATTAAGTGGGGCCTTAATTGAGGTTTTGATTAGTTGTAGTCAATTTTATCAGTGAGGATGAGGTCCAAACTTCACAGATCCTAATTTTAATATTTCAAGCAACATATTGGGATTATTTTCATTTTATATGTACTGTAGAGTTTATTATTTTGGCCACAAATAATTCCCTTCATTATAAAAATTAACTTAGAGATGCTTCACTATGTATATATGTTTGTTGAATAAGCTGAATTCAATGTTTGTTATATTTCCATTCCTGTCCTTGCATTGAATTATCAGGTCCTTCTTTTACTCTTCAAATGTTGTAATTAGATGTCAACATTGCTCTAAGAGATTGGAAGAAGATATTTTTGAACGGTGTGTATCCAGGTAGGAAAACCTACTCTGCTCTTATAAAAGGGCTCTTGGAGAAAAATCGTTAGGAAGAATCCTATGGTTAGCTTGAGGAGAAGGTAGAGAATGAGATCTAGCCTTCTTCTAGAACATACAATGAGATGAGGTACTATATTTTGAAAGTAGATAGAGAGGATTGAGTAGATGTTTTTTAGCGAAAATGAAAAAACTAATGAAAAAGCGACAACGAAGTTAGTGATAAATAAAGTTGACATTAATTTGCAGAAAGAACTTTCAATTGTATCTAACAAAAAAAACTATATGACTGGGCATCCCATTTGATGGGAGAAATATGATCTCTTGGGAAAGCTTAACATGCATGTCTAAGAATGAGGATGCATCACCATATAAATCTCCACTTTTGTGAGGAATGTAGGGAAATATTGGTTTAATTCATTATTTGATTGTTAGACAGACCTTTTTCTCTTTGAATATTATGAATTGTACAATCAACATCAAGTTTCTTTTCTTATCTAGCAATAAATTAAGGAAACATATGATTGATGCCTAAGATGTTCATAATGGTAAGAAACTAAAGGAAAGTAGGCCAATCAGGAGAATAAGATTTAGGTAGGCTGTTAAATTTTATCTCTCCTGAAGAAGAAAAAAAAAACATGAATTGGATCAAGTTGTCTCCTACATAACTATCTTGAGAGGAATTTAATTTTTTATGTATTGAATTAATGATGAGAATAATTTTTTGGAGTGAAAGTCAAACAGACATATCACCCAGATTCCATGGAACAATTTACATGACACGAAGGAGACAGTGAGACAACTCTAGTTTTGTTGGATGGTTACAATGATACAACTCCACTTTGGTTGGATGGAGGGCTATTGGAAAACACTAGGATTAGAAGAGGAAGGTGCCAATGAATTTAAAATTTGTAAAACGATTGGTTTACTCCATGAAAAAGTGGGATTTCAGCATATCCACGCATTATAAAGTAAGATTTAAACATGACTAAAAATGAAATAACTTTTCTTCACAACTTTTTGAACTACACACAATTTCGCATCCACCCATGCTAATTTATAATATTTTCTATTTTTCATTTGGAAAGAAAAAACTCATAGGAGATAGCTACATCACGTTAAAGTTGGGTGATCCTAGAGGGAAACTTTTGTACAAATACTTATGAAAATAAACTAATTCTAAATCTTGATTCAGATGGAAGATTCAGACAAAATTGCAATGGAAAACCATTACACAGTAAGGAACAATTCCTTGGAAATGTAAAAGCAGGTGCAAACAACTATACTATAAAACCAGTATCTGTGTCCAACATATCTACAAAGATATATCCTTCATTAAATATTCAACAAACCAAATCTTTTTTCATCTTCTCCTACTACTACGAGTTTGAAATATTAACTACAGTAAATGCTCAAGGAACCTTCAGTAACATTTTTCATAGATAGTGGAAATTAAACTTGGGGCGATAGATTAGAGGAGAAAAGTAAGGATGAGAAAAATGGTATTTGATGTATAGATTAAATTATATGAAACTACTCATGTGTTCACCAATATGATACAATCCCAGTGACAAAAGCCTAAACTCATAAATTTTAAAATAATAAGAAATCCCAGTGACAAAAGCCTAAACTCATAAATTTTAAAATAATAAGAAAGAATAGTTTATTAATGTAAAAATTTGAAGTGTTGTGCAAAATATTTTATTCAAGGCATAATTAAAGGAAAACTCTTAAACAAGGGTTTTTGTTTTTCTGTCAATTAAAATTTTAGCCTTATCATAAGGAGTCAATGTCTCATTAGGGATTTGAACCCAAGTATCAAGATTGCACAATGAGGCCCCTTTGGATCTAGTGTTCTCCAAATGACATCATCAAACCTAAAGTCAAGCCTAATATTAGGGATGAGGATGCTTTTTCCTATTGGAGTCAAAGCAGTGGAAAACCTTATGCCATTAAACATAAAAAATGTTTTGTTCCCATAGTTTTACAACACCTAAATATGTAATAAAACCACTAAAATATTTAAGCATTTCAAAAATAGAGACAAGTGAATAGTGTCACAACTGCCTTGGCCAAATTTAGAATTGTGTAAGAATGACCTAGATGGGATAATTTGGCCAACACATTGGGATCACAGGCTCTGTGTATCTTATTTGGAATGTTTGGAAGTTGATTTTAAATTTGGACAACTGACTTATCTGAAAGGACAATGCAAATTGTGTTTGTTGTGTGGGGTTGTGCTAATGTATTTTAAAGATATGTAGTTGAAATATTTAACAATGTGAAGGAGGGTTATTCCCATTCATGGCTCTATGTGCCAATATATCTTCAACCATTTCCTTGTTCTATTTTTTCTTTTACTATTGATTAAGAAGAACTTGTAATATACAATATTTCATGTTGCTAGATATTTTACCCACATCTAGCTTCTCCAAGATAAATATTGCTTGCATGGTGCTACATTTTGTGGCTTTATTATTGTCGTTCCATATTCATTTCACGGGATCTATGTTATGATTTGTCATTCTGCTAGCACTCACTAAGTTGAGCTTATCTTGATTTTAGTAATAGCAATTTTAAGATTTATTCTGGTGAGCTAACCATTGCAATATCTATGGTTGTTAAGAGATAATCCATCTCAACAAATCTCTATTGTGAAATTTTTAGGTATCATAGCATGTGCAATGCAACAAATCTATGTTTTTATACATCGGATTTCAAGAACTTATTGAATAATATTAAGATTTCTCTCACTTAAATTCTAACATATTACATATGTATTCATTTATGTTCTTTCTCCATATTTTATCAACTTATGGTGTTTCCTTTGCAACATATGGTGCAATTGCCAGTAATATAATAATAACAATACGTTAATACATTAATATATAAATTAAAACATTAATAATATATTAATTTAAACATAAATGCTTCATGAACATGATTGACTTGGTCATACATAGTCAACATGAACATTATGTTCAACCATGACTAAGGATAAGAAGCATGTTTAAGATGCCTATAATTAACCATACACACATATCCTAAGTGAACATGATGACATGTTCGAACATAGTTAACTTTTGTAGTCATCCTTTACAGTTAATGTTTAAATAGTCAAACATTGTTAACCTTAATCAACCATATGTTCACCATAGTCAATGATAGTCAACCTTGTTCACTCATAATCAGTGGTTAAATTTGACGAGTATTTACTCGTATTTCACTTTTTTCACCATCATTTACCAGGAATTTTTAAATTTGCATGTGATTAGTGACATTCAATTATTTTTTTTAAACGTCAATTTGAAGGGTACATTTAAAATTTACCCATATGTTTGTGTAGATCCAAATAAATAGTAGTTCCAACTCTTAAAATTGGAAATTTAACTTGCATTATGGTCCTTTAAATCTTTAAGATAATAAAGAATTTTAACATGAATTTTTTATGTGTCCATAACAGAACAAAGAGTTTTGATTTTTATATGAAATAATAAGTAGTTTTTTTCATAATTACTAATATAATTTTTTATTTTTCCATAGCTAATTATGCATTCAAACTTTGTGGAAAAATATAAATCCCATATGAGTATCTAATGGAAGTGTAATCCATCTCTATATATCAATTTAGTTAAGAAAAATACACCACCTTGATGCTAAATATGTAATTTTTAATCTTTTCACCTGGTTTAGGTTTTCATTAATATAGAATTTTTTTTCCAAGGATTCATCTATCTTTATTCAAATTGATATTATTGAATTATATTTATTATTTGTAGGTTGTTATAATTATAATTATATTTATGTGTGTGTATAGATTGGTAGCATTGAGTCTTCCTTTTTAATCACATGCCTCTTAGCTATAGCTTACTATTTTCCACACTTTTATTTTTACCACATTAACCTTTACTATAGATTGAATTATATTAAAATTGTAGCTATTATACAATTCAAAGTACAATTTATAATATTCCACGAGAATAGAGAAGGCAGTTACAAGGTGTTCTGTTGAGGTACTATGTGGGGCCAAGGTCACAATTTCGTATCTCCCTGGGCGAAAATCCTTCCACGCTAAGTATTGGTGATTTGGACAGCTTAGATGCCCTTGAGTCACGGGTTTTAGGCCATAGATCAGGCGTGTGAGTCATCTCAAGACTCACTCACATTACCTAACAAGCAAAAAGAAAAAATGCAATCTATAATATATTATATTTAAATATTATATATGTAAATATATATTCAATTGAGTATATATCAATCTATATAATAGTACTAAATTTTATAATTAGCATTTCACACATTCCAAACTTGTTCTTAATTCACATCTCACAGGTTCCAAATTGGTTCACTATGTCTTGTAGGTACTTTTTCTATTATCTTTAGTTTATGACCATAATAATAAAAAATGTATCCAGTATATAATATTGAAATGATGGGGAAAAATAAAAATCAAATGCCACACGAAGGGAAATTTTAATAAGAAACTTGTCACAAAAAAAAAATACTTGACAAGCAAGAGTGCCTATCAAATTTATACCTTGCTCATAATCATTATCAGTTAATCTTGGTCAACTATATTCTACTATGGTCAACCATAGTCAATTTAGGTCTGCCATGGTCAACCTTACTTAACCATAGTTAAGGATTAAAAATGTTTAATAATATTAATATGGTTTAAAACACATTTATTAATATTAATAAATTTCAAAAAGCTTATATATGTATATATATGTATATATATGTATATGTATGTATATATATATATATATATATATATATATATATATATATATATATATATATATATATATATATATATATATATATATATATATATATATATATATATATATATATATATATATACATAGATATATATATAGATATATATATACATATATATATACATATATATATATATATATTAACATCATGTTCAACCATGATTAACAATAGACACTATGTTCAACCTACCTATAGCTAACTATAGACATCATGCTTGACATGTACCTAGAGTCAACATAATGACAAAGTCAAACCATTGTCACTCATAGTAAATATTTAAAAATGTTTAATAATATTAATATTAATATGGCTTAAAACACATTCGTTCAATAGTGTGGTTGAATATATTCAACTATGTCTATGTTGATAGTCAACACTCTTCAACTTTGGTTAAACATGATCATTTATTATTACTATTAATTAATATTAATAGTCAAACATAGTCAACCACATTAGTCAACATATTCCAATAAAGTCAACATTTATAGTCATTGTTTAGATACTTGACCATAATCAAACTTGGTCTACCCTACATTTACCATATTTAATAATAGTTCACCTTCTTCACTCATAATGGTCCTTAGTCTATGTAACTCCACCATATTCAATTATGTTCAACCATGGTTGACTTGAAGTCAAACATTGCCAACCTTAGTCAATGAAGGTCATCCTTGTTCAATCACAATAAATATTTAAAAATGTTTAATAATAACAATATTGATATTAATAAAGTTGACTACTTGAACATAAGTGTATTAAACAAACTTGGTGTAAGAGGCATCCTCTGGTCCATGAGGTTGGAGTGGGGTTCCAGAGGGATGGAACCCTGCGGCTAGGCATGAAAGGATTTTTTGTGTTTCCCTTTTCTCTCATTGTGCTTCCTTCTCAACAATTAGTGGTAAATTAGGTTTTTACTAAGGTTATTTTCATAATGGAGGTTCAAGGCATGGATGAGTTAGTATACTTCTCCCTCTATCCAAAGGGTCTTGTTCTTGGAAAATCAGAAAGACAGTAAATATTTTTGTGATCTTGATAATTGCTTGCGATGATACTTATTATTACAATTTTTTATATCTTCTTTCTCTAGTTCATCAATAAATTACACAAAGTAGAAACACATAAAATAGTGAACACAAGATGTAGGCACATACCAAGGCAAAACCCCCATTCCTTTCAATAGTATTCCTTGAGACTCTTCACCCTAGACCTTGACCAGACCTTCTCTCCACACCAAGTCAGCATCCAGAAGATTGATCTCTTTCCAACAACTTCAACTATACAACAACTTGCGGTAGCTCACGGCTTCCAACAACAGTCCAACTTGGGAGAATTCACTCTCCCAATCCAGAGCTCGAAACAGAGAGAGACCATCACCAAAATTTCGATTTTCCTTGACTTCTTAGACTCCCCAAAACTCGCATTCACTTCAGCTTCTCGGCAACATACTTTCCCAACCTCCTACTTTGCACTTCTGCCCGACAAACATGTTTTCGCACTTCTTCTCAGAAGAGAGAGAATGATAAATGATGATCCAAATGAGTTTGAATTCCTTCCTTTTATAGGCTTCTTGTGGGTTCGAATGGGTCCTTAGGACAACATGATGTGGAGGTTTCATAATTCATATTTGACTCAATACTAAATTGATTTACATGATTCAAAAGACCAATAAGGGTCTCTTTAAATGTACAATAATTCTGTAGACTCAGAATAAATCCTAGAAGTCCTCAATGGAGACTTTGACCTAAAACATGGTGACCTAAGCATGAAACCCATGCTTTAATAAGTCACAATAATAATAATAATTCTTTTCTTTATTATTTTGACAAGTACATTACATGATGACTCAGGTACATTTAGAAGACCGAACATATTTACTTTTCCCAATGCTCCCTATTAACTAGGGATGTATTCATAATGTACATATACAATGGAAGATATCAAACTATATGAACCATGAAGAAATTTAGGCACCGCAATGCCATGTACTAGATTCCTAACCAAGGAAATCTCCACCCAATCACTCAACAATTTAGGCACTGCAATGCCATGGACTAGATTCCTGATGAGGGAAACCTATCCAACTAGTCACTCAAAAATTTAGGCACCCCAATGCCATGGACTAGATTCCTGACCAGGGAAATTTATCCAACCTGTCACTCAAAAATTTAAGCATTGTAATGCCATGGACTAGATTCCTGACTAGGTAAATCTATCTAGGTAGGACTAAGGTGGACTCAAGCTTTCAGCCCCTCTAGGTACCATTAGGTTTACTTGCTAATCACCAACCCAAAATCCAAGTGTGTAACCAAAATAGAGCTCAATAATCAATACCGCCTTTCTAACTTCAGGGACTCATACATTAACACAAAGTGTCAACCAGATGTCTCCCCAAGAAATGCTTCACTCGCAAAGCCTCAATACCCTTTGATCCAGTAGATCAATAATAACCAATCTCTCCCAATCAAACTGATTGGTAATCAACATGACTTCCTTCGAGAGATCAATCTGTACAACCACAACCCCAATCTTTCACATGTACATAATCAAATACAAAGTTTTGGGGTCTTATAGACAACAAATGTTGCTTCTCATATTTTCATAGTAGAACTATCAATCGAATCTTTGACAAAAGATTCCTTGATCATATGTTTTACTTCCTAATTCAAATCAAATAACATATTCTTCAATCAGATCTTTCTTTCCTTGTTTCAGGATCACTATAAAAATACATTCTCTAATTTCCTTTTCTTACTCATGGCCTTCACTTAAGACTTACAAATGTCACATGAAAGAGAGAACCATATCTATCACTCTGTCTCAATGAGGAAGCACATCTTTATCTAGATTCCCTCTTAATCTTAGGGATATATTCTTCTATTCATGCTTCCTCCAGGAGATCAACTTCTTCCTTTCAAAATCGGAGAATCTTTCATGGCTTCCAACAATTTCATCAGAGTTATCATCATCCACATCATGCTCATTGTATCTTCACCAAGTTAAAGATTGTGTATCAACACAACTTGCTTGTCACATCAAGCATCTTCACCAAGTTGAATATTATTTACCTTCACATCTTGCTTGTCACATCAAGCATCTTCACCAAGTTGAAGATTGTGTACCTCCACAACTTGCTTGTTACATCGAGCATCTTCACCAAGTTGAAGATTGTGTACTTGAAAATCTTAAATAGCATAGATACCTAGACTTAATTATAAGTAAGAGACATATGATCTTCAACATATTTTTGGGAACTTTGTCATATACCCTAGACTACTTCATAACAACACTTATTCCATCTAGGGTTTCAATATGTCTTCCAAAGGTATGACATACCTTACTACAAAATATAGCAAACCCTAGAAACCA